>OIYG01000113.1_pt1 | contig 89061 bp, 130 predicted proteins | sample 1587861 | NCBI WGS metagenome assembly OIYG01 (sample SAMN03283272) | human gut metagenome | biome: human-associated habitat; material: feces | host: Homo sapiens | place: Peru | collected 2012 | reverse complement strand
TCTGTCTGTCTGTCTGTCTGTCTGTCTGTCTGTCTGTCTGTCTGTCTGTCTGTCACGGGATTAATGCGGCTTATTTCTGAGACGCATGAAAACCGGCCTAAAATCGCGTTGAGCTTTGGGAGTATAGATATATTTGTCACGGCTTAAAATGCGGTGCGCGCGATCCTGTGCGGTCTGAGAGCGATTTATATAAATGTCTTATGTAGATGCAGTATGCCGTGCGCAGACCTAAAGCGATCCGCTGCATTGAGTTGGTTAAAATCTGGTAACAATTTTAATGTTATATAGTTACAATTCTGCGCCTTGATAATTTAATATTGATTACAATTTGGTTACAATTAGTGACTAATGATAATTAGTCAAGCTTATGGGTGGCGGTCTCAAAGTGCCGAAAAAGTTACTTTTACACGCTAAAGCAATAGTGTGTTAGTGTGTTAACTCATTAGCGCTTCATCACAGTGAAGTTTAGCGCTTTAGTGGGCTAAAGCATTTGAAGTTTGAGTTGAGTGCTTTAACGGATTACATCAATTTTCTAAAACTCCGGGCATATACACGCGCATTTCGCCAGGATTACGAATTGTTACAAATTTGCGACAAATGTACGGATGGGCGAAACGTATTACATGAAAATTGAAAAAATCGCGTGAGGTATATATAACAATCGAATAAATTCGCTGGTAATGCACTGGTGGTGTGTTAAGTGATAATCGGTCAATTGGCGTTGTAAGTGAGTTAATGTTATCCTATCGTGCATTTTATTGTGGAATTTTGTGTTGATATGTACATTATTTGCAGGGAATTTTGTGGGCGGCTAACATTCCTTTATTTATTTAACTTGAAATAAGTTATAAGTAAAGCTTTGTGTTATTTCAAGTTAAGGCGTGAATCTGCAATAAGCTGTGGTGAAGCTGGATGATTGTGGACGTCCAATTTTATCATTTATGCGCTGAATGATGATGTTGATGGAGCTGATGATGCAATTGTGAATGAGCATGAAAATGAATATGATGTTGGCTATGTTAATGCAAATGTATTTGAATGTGGCAATGAAGATGAAAGTGTAAATGTAAATGATTGTGATTATGTATATGTATGTGAAAATGTTTATGATAATGAATAAATATTCGCATATATACACGAGTTGTATTTTCTAAATTCAAAATCGATTTTCGACTTCCATTTTTGAAATCCAGATTCGGATTTTTGATTTCGATTTTCTGAATCGAAAATGGGCGGGATTTTTGAAATTTAGATTCGTGGTCGTCCATAATGACCCCTATTTTTTAATTTGAAAATTTTAGTTTGATTTTTCTATTGACAAGATATGATTTGTGTGTTATATTTAATTTACCAAATGAATGGAGGGTAAAATTCAAAATGAAAAAATCGTTATGGGAAATTAGTGGTTATAAACTGGAAACGCTATTTATTGAAGCCGATTCTTTTGATGAAGCTCTTAAAATAGCAAGAGAAACGGACAATGGATATTGTTGTGGTAGACCTATAATTATTAGAAATTCAAATAAGGAGAATAAGCCGAATGAATGAAATCAAACTGAGGAATGGACATGACAGACCGACAAGTCCGCTATCGGCAATAAAGGAATTTTGTTTGGAGTGTTGTGGTTATAATTCTGCCGATGTTAGATCGTGTGTAGATGAACATTGTCCATTATATATGATGCGAACTGGCGTTAATAAATCAAGATCGAAACGGCAGATGACAGAAGAACAGCGCCAAGCAGCAAAAGAGAGATTGCAAAAGGCAAGAGAAGCTAAAAATCATTGATTATTTTAGTATAAAATTGATTCTATTTCGTTCGATAATATATAAATAATATAATTTGACGTTAAAAATTAGAATTGATTTTAGAGATAAAATTATAGTAATTTTATAAAGGATGGCAAATAATGAAATCTAAATATGGGCTTAATATACCGTGCGCTAATTGCACTAATCGAGCTGTAGGATGCCATGGTGTTTGCGGTGAATACAAAGATTATAGGTTTAAACTGGATGCTATAAATTCTGATATTCGGATTAAACAACTTAATGCCAATACCGTTGAATCATATAGAAATATAGCTCGACATAAAATAGTGGGAAGAATGTAAAATTTAGTATTGACAAATTGAATTTGATGTGATATAATTCAATTAACAAAGTAAAGAAGGATGGTTAAATGGCACCGACAGCAATGGAAATAATTTTTGGGGCAATATTTGGGATTACAATTCTGGTATTGTTTATATGTTGTCTGCTTATTTATATAGTTGATAAGCATAACAGTTATGAGAATAATCGGTTACATCCAGAAAGATATGGCAAAATTAGTACACATTATTGGTGCTAATAAAATTTCTAAAAATAATGCTTGACAAACCAAAATTGATATGTTATAATGCATGATGTCAAGAGGAAATAAAGTTCTTGTCATGATAAAGCGGTGGATGGCACAGTGAGAAATAAAAGTTCTGGAAAATAAAATTTCCTCTTGACAAAATAAAAATTGTGTGATATAATATCGATGAAATGAGCGGAATTGGTGAAACTGGGAAACACATCCGATTTAAGCTCGGATGCCGTAAGGCTTATGGGTTCGAGTCCCATATTCCGCACCAAAGGGACTGTGTGATTTTGACTTGTTTTAACGACCCTATAAACGGTAAAAACAAGGAGTTTTGATAGTAAAGCTTAAAACTATCCGCTCAAAATCAGGCGAGACATGATAAACCTCTTTCCATATTTCTGTATAGGTTAGAGAAAATATGGTTTACCTTCCTTGATTGGTTTTACTTAGCTTAACGGCTAATTAAAATAGTGCTGATGTTAGTATAGTGAATGCGAATTAGAAGAAGCACTTAAAACACGCCAAGACTATACCGTGAGATTGCACGTGAAGGAATCTATTAGTTGGGGAACAGCAACTTCATAGGATAGCTCGAAGGCCAAGAGCACTGAACAAATCAACTATTTAATATTTACAGAGAGAAATAAATAGTTAATTTTATATTGGGAACGTGCGTATAGATAAAAGGCTGTCTATCCGGTTGAATGTGCTAATAGCGCTTAAAGGCAATTCAGAACGGTAGATGTTTGGGCGCACCATTGGCCTATTCGATTTATGGGGTTGGGGCAAAAAAAATAACTATAGGGGTATGATGTAATTGGTAACATATTGGAATTTGACTCCAACATTATAGGTTCGAGTCCTATTGCCCCCGCCACGGTATCTACTGAGATTCATCTTTAGTCCGTTAAGCTAAAGATTGGCAACGAAAGTGACCAAGACAGTTGTGTGTATGATGTTGGGCATCCTCTCCACAGCCAAACCGAGGGCAGATAAGTGTAAAGCTGGTCTGTCAGTAATTGCCAAATGCAGTTAGTCAATACTATTTAATTGCGATTAATGGATGAAATTTGACTAATTAACCTCAAGCTACTCATGCAAGAGGCATCTAACCAAATATCGAATCTCTGATTCTAAACAGCCTTATTCGAGGCGTAGATGAACAACAATGAGCGTTGGCTACTACGATAGTGTAGCGTTATCTCCATTGGTGTAAGGGGCATACTTGTTAATTGGTCGTGAGAAAACATTAAAGTCGCTCTTTAATGATAACAGACAGTCCGAGAGAGGAAATCAGTTCGATTCTGATTATGGAGCTTATATGCGAGAACTGGTGTGGGTTATATATAAGTCATAGGAACTCTAGTATATAATTTTTGAGGTTCGATTCCTCGTTCTCGTTCCAGTCGGTGATGGCTTGTGGGGAAGCTTTCATTGTTCACCTCCTTTCTTTTCATAAATGAGCAAATCTTCTAAGAAAAAATTTAGGGATTTGCTCATTTTGTTATTGACAAATAAAAATATCTGTGATATAGTATAACCAAGATAAAGAGCGGGAGGTAAACAAAATGAATAGAATAGACCAGTATATTAAATCACTTAGAGCCGATAAGAAATCTGAGCAGACAATAAAAAATTATGTTAAGTACATAAATGAGTTTATGCGGTTCTGCGATAAGCCTGAAGAAGAAATCGGCAATGCCGAATTGATTGGTTATAAGGCTACATTGACTGGCTTGAGTGCAAGTAGCATCAATCTTCGGCTCAGTGCTATAAAGAGCTATTGGGTTTGGCTTGAAGATATGGATATGGTTGATGATAATCCATTTGATAAAGTTAAAAAGCTCAAAAATAATCCTAAAGTCAAACAGTGCATGACGGCTAAGGATGTATCTAAGATGATAGCCGCTACTGAATCGCCGAGAGCAAGAGCAATAATATCTATATTGGCTTCAACTGGGCTTCGTTTTGCCGAAATGAATAGCATTACGATGAAACAATATGAAGAATTTAGAGCTGGTAAAACTAATGATATAATCATTACAGGTAAAGGCAATAAGCAACGTAAAATATATATCAATGAGAAAACAATGATGTATATAGATAAGTATATAGCCGATGAAATTGCCAATGGTCGTCAGCATACCATGTTGTTTGAATCGTTTGAAGGTAATGTTATAAATGAGGCTAATGCTTGTAAGAGTCTTAAGCAGATAGCATATAGGGCTGGATTGAGTTATTGGAAAGAAATCAGTCCTCATTGGCTTAGAGCTGCGTGTGCTACTATTGCTAATAAAAATGGCGTTGATGTAGCTACTATTCGTGATATGCTTGGACATAGTAATATACAGACAACTAATAGATATATTAAATCGTCTGAAGATGATGTTGAAAATGCTATGAGAAAGGAGTTATGGTAATATGACCTATAAGGAAGCGTCAGAGTATATGAACAGGCATTATAAACGATTTGTTTGGTTCGGACTATTGACTGACAAGTGTGCGCTAATGTGTGCATTAGATGCTTTGGGTAAACAAATTCCAAAGAAACCAAATTCTAATGGGTTGTGTTCGTGTGGTTATTTGCCGCTGACTAATAAAGGCACTCGCTTGAAATATTGTAGTAATTGTGGGCAAGCGATAGATTGGAGTAAATGAAATGGCTGACAACATTAAACTAAGTGACAGTGAATTTAAGCGTATTGCTATTCAAAAAGATTATGAACCGGTGGTGTATGGGAGATGGATATCTGATGGCGATTTTGTCATTTGCTCACAATGTGAAGCCGAAATGAACCAAAAAAATAGCCTTGGCGTGGACAATTCTAAGAATTACTGTCCTAATTATGGCGCGAGAATGGACGTGAGAGAATGATATGTTTTACAATTTTCGCCGCGCTTGCTTGTGCGGCAGGGGTGGCCGCGCCAACAACGGCTGCGGATCTGATGGCAATCGGCGTATGGGTACTGTGCGACATTGAGCTGCTCAAGCTGTTTTTGGGAAGCGGTGAAAAATGGATGGAGGCACTATCAATACGGTTGGTTGATGCCGACAAATTGGCTGAAAAATTCAACGAAAAGGTTGAGAGGTAAAACATGATCAAAACGACATATTTTTGGAAAGCAACACATGAACCAGATACCAGTGAAAGATATGTTAGTAATTGTATTTTAGTTTTGGGGTTTGGCCTGTGATTTGGCTTATAGGAATAATTGTAGAAGCAGTTATAGATATTGTAGACGAAATAAGGAAAGAGAAGAATAGAAATGAATAAAGATACAAGTTTTTCTGAGTTTAGGGCTTACTCCTATTACCTTCATTGGCAGGGAACTTTTTGTGATATGGGAGATATTATAGATGCGTGTGAGTAAAGAAAAACATGAGATATAAAAATTTTGAAATTCGACCTGTACCAGAATCCCAAGATGAAAATAAATTCGAGCTGGTTGATTGGTATAAAGAAACGAGTTGTTATGTTATAGCCTTCATTGAATACGATTCTGAATTGGGCTATTGGCAAATAAATTCTGTTGGAATGAGACTTATGGAAGATTGGGAAGATGGGCTTGATAAGTATATTTTGAGTTGGATAAAGCTGATGGAAGTATGTATGGAGGATAATAAAAATGACTGAATGTTGTATGAATTGTATTTATTGCAAGCCATTTCGCCATGTTATATATCAGCCATATCGAGAGTTTGTTAAAGATTGTTGTATTGTCTTAGCTAATGAACCCGATGGCTTTGTCCAGCAAGTGACGTGGAATGACATGTGTGAAATGTTTACGCCGAAAGAGGATAAAACAGATGAAAAATGAAATTATAGATGCAATTAGAGAATATTATAAAGACGATGAATCTATGACTGTTGATTGTTTATCTTGGCTATCTACTGGTAATCTACTTGAGCTTGTGGAAGTTGCAAGAGACGAGCTTATATCTATGAATTATTGCCCTTATTGTGGTAGTAAGTTGCAGACATTTACTTGGCGTGAATATCATCCTGAAGTAGATGAACCTATGCGATTTGAAGAAATGTCTGAGATGTGTTGTCCTAATTGTGATTTTAGTTAAGGAGTGATATAAAATAGACGAACAGAATAATAAGAAGCTTGAGCAGATAATAGCCGATACGATTGAGCCGAAGCTTAAAGAATCATTTAATCGTGGTATAATGGCTGGTTATGATGCGGCTATTAATATCGTATATGAACAGTGTAAATCTATGACCAGTGCTAATAAAATAAAGAAATACCTTAAAAGTAAATTCGATGAATCTGAAAATCGAGTCGAAAATATGACGAATAAAACTGATAAAGGAGGTTTGTTTTATTATGAAACTTTATGATTTTCTTAGACGTGAAACAAATGTACATGAACTGTGCGCCATTTGTGAGGATGGATATGAAGTGGCTACTTGTTGGATTGACCATGAGGATTTATTTATTATTCCTCCAAGATTGGCTAATAGAGAAGTTCAAAGAAATTATTGGGATGTATTGCCTATTGTAACTGAAAATAATAATAAGATGTATGTTCCATGCCATTATATTAATGTTTAATGAGGTGTAGGTATAAATGAATCTTAATGAACTTTACAAACAGGCGGATTACAAAGACAAATCTGGTATGCTATTTAATGCCAATTGTCTTGATATTATGGCTAAGATGGATGAAGGCTCTGTTGATTTTACCATTACTGATATTCCTTATGATGCCGTAAATCGAGATAGTAATGGCCTAAGAAATCTCGACAAAGGCAACGCGGATATTATCACTTTTAACCTTGATGAGTTTCTTAAACAGGTATTAAGAGTTACTTCCAATTCCGTTTGTATCTTCTGTGGCAAGGAGCAATTTAGTCAAATCTATAAATCCTTTGCCGATATTGGTAAGGGTACTGTACGTCCTGTCATCTGGGAGAAAACTAACCCAAGCCCTATGAATGGTCAGTATATCTATCTCAGCGGTGTTGAAATGGGTGTATGGTATAAAAAGCAAGGGGCTAAAACATTTAATGCTCATTGCAAAAATACTGTGTTTCATTACCCCAATGGCCGGAGTAAGTTGCATCCTACTGAGAAGAACCATGCTTTACTTGAAGATTTAATTAAAGATAACACGAACGAAGTTCAAACCGTATTCGACCCGTGTTGTGGTAGTGGTAGTCATTGTTTTGTAGCAAAAAATCTTGGTCGTAAATATGTTGGCGTTGAGTTAAATAAAGATTATTTTGAAATAGCAAAGAATAGATTAAGTTGTTAAAATTATGAGGATAAATAATGGAACCGATATGGGCAAATTATCATAAACATTCGTCTCTTAGCAATAATGAGGTAAATAGCGAATGAAATTGATAGATATGACAGGCTGGATAATGCGCGAACATAATGTGCCGAATAGTCGTGTAACTGTATTATATCGTGTAGATGATTTTGTCTCACCATGTGGCAGTAAATCAACAATGTGGAAATACCGGTGTGATTGTGGCAAAGAATTTGTCACAAGTGGTGTATATTTGCGTAATGGTCATACTAAGTCATGTGGATGTTATAACATAGATAATTTAAAAAAATCAAAAGCAATTCATCACGAAACAGGCTCAAGACTATATTGTGTATGGCAGGGCATGAAATCTCGATGCTATAATCCACATAATAAGCGGTATAATGCATATGGTGCAAGGGGTATTAAGGTTTGTGATGAATGGCGAAGCTCTTATGAATCATTTAAGCAATGGGCTTTGAGTACGGGCTATGATGAAAGTGCGGAACGAGGCGTATATACCATTGAACGCAAAGATACAAATGGAGATTATACGCCATCAAATTGTACGTGGCTTACAATTCAAGAACAAGCAAACAATAAAACTACTAATATAAACATTACTGTTAATGGCGTTACTCATAACATGACGGAATGGGCTAATATACTTGGCACAACTCCGTCTGCTATTTGTCATCGTTTGAAAGCAGGGTGGAGCAAAGCTGATGTGGTTACAATGCCAGTAAGGAGAATACAACATGAGAAATAATTATGTATGTTATCATTTACATACTGAACAGTCCTTACTTGATAGTTGTACTAATTATAGGCTCTATGTAAATAGGGCTAAAGAATTAGGGCAGACAGCAATATGCTTTACTGAACACGGCAATATTTTCTCATGGGTAGAAAAGAAAATGTATTGTGATGCTAATGGTATTAAGTATCTACATGGCGTTGAATGTTACCTAACTAAAGAGCTATTTGAATATCCTGAAATATCAGATGAATGGTATGAGTCCCAATTAGGCCGAGATGATGAAGAAGTTCAAAAAGCACTGAATAGGATTCTTAAAGACGGCAAAAAGAAAGTCAGAGACAACTACCATACCATTCTTATTGCTATGAATTATGAGGGGCTAAAAGAGCTTAATAAGCTATGTTATATAGCTTCTACGCCCGACCATTTCTATTATAAGCCGAGAATTACATTTGATGAATTTTTGGCTATTAGTCCTAATATTATAAAAATATCTGCTTGTCTTGCATCTCCGCTTAATAAAATGCGTAGGGGCGATATAGATATTGATGAGCGTATTTTACAAGCTTATGACTATTATGAGATTCAGCCACATATAAATAGTCAAGAACAGAAAGATTATAATTTATGGCTTATAGAAATGGCTAAAAAATATAATAAACCGCTTATAGCTGGTACTGATACTCATAGTCTTAATACTTATAAAGCCGAGTGTCGAACAATATTGCAACTTGCTAAGAAAATAGAATTTGCTAATGAGGACTCATTTGATTTAACATATAAGTCATATGATGAATTGGTAGATATGTTTGATAAGCAAGGCGTATTATCTAAAGACATATATCTGCAAGCCATAGAAAATACTAATGTTATGGCTGATAGTGTCGAGCCGTTTGAACTCGACACGTCTCTTAAATACCCTATCCTTTACGGTGATGATGATGAAAAAATATTATGGGACACGCTAAAGACTAAGTTGTTAGATAAAGAACAAAAAGGTATAATTGATAAGTCGCAAAGAGCCGAATATGTAGCACGTATAAAAGAAGAAATGCGTGTATTAAAGAAAATCGGCATGACGGGCTTTATGCTCTTTATGTCTGAGATGATTAGTTGGTGTTGGGAACATAATATACCTGTTGGGTTCTGCCGTGGTTCTGTTGGCGGCTCTATGGAGGCATATATTAGTGATATAATAGATGTTAATCCATTTACATGGCATACTATATTTGCACGTTTTGCTAATGAATATAGAACAGAAGTCGGCGATATAGATGTTGATATAGCTCCCGATCAACGACATTTGGTATATGATTATATTATTAATCGTTTTGGCACTGAAAAAACGGCTTATATCCTTGCAAGCGGTACGGTGAACGATAAGGGTTGTATAGACGAAATAGGTCGTGCGTTGGCTTATAGAGATAAGAACTCGCCTTACACTCTTTCTGCAATTAAGCAAATTAAAGATGAGTTTGCGACTAATCCTGAAGAAACAAAAAAGAAATATCCCGATTTATTCTATTATTTTGATGGGCTTAATGGTACTGTAGTTTCTCAGTCTATGCATCCTGCCGGGATTGTGGCCAGTCCTATTAATCTTATAGAAAATTATGGTTGCTTTATCAATAATGATGGGCAACAGATTCTTTATATTAATATGGAAGAGGTACATGAAACCGGTCTTGTTAAGTACGATATACTTGGGCTTAGAAATATACAAATCATTCGAGACACTTGTGAATTAGCTGGTATTAAATATCCTAAATCACATGAAATTAATTGGAATGATGAAGCTGTATGGGCTGACATGATAACTTCGCCTGTTGGTATATTTCAGTTTGAATCAAAGTTTGCTTTTGATAGCCTAAAGAAAATGTCGCCTCATACTATCAATGATATGTCTCTTACTAATGCTGCGCTTAGGCCGTCTGGTGAAAGTTATAGAGATAGATTACTTAATAAAGAGCCAAATCATAATCCATCAGAACAGATAGATGAATTATTGGCAGACAATCACGGTTATCTTGTATTCCAAGAAGATACGATAAAATTTCTTCAGGAAATATGTGGGCTTAGTGGTTCTGATGCCGATAACGTTCGTCGCGCTATTGGTCGTAAACAAGTAGATAGGCTACAAAAAGCATTGCCACAAATTCTTGAGGGTTATTGTAACAAATCGTCTAAACCGAGAGAAGAGGCAGAACAAGAAGCAAGGGCGTTTCTACAGATAATAGAGGACAGCAGTAATTATCAATTTGGATATAATCATAGTACAGGCTACTCAATGATTGGGTATCTATGTGCATATCTTAGATATTATTATCCTATAGAATTTTGTACGGCTTTGCTTAATAATGCTAACAATGACGAGGATTTGGCTAATGGTACAGAGCTAATTAAACAGCGTAACATAGCATTAAAACCGCCTAAATTTCGCCATTCAAGAGCTAAATATTTTCTTGATAAAGATAAAAATATAATATATCAAGGCTTAAATTCTATTAAGCATATGAGTGCCAATGTAGCGGAGGCGTTATATGGTATACGCGATATAAATTTTAAGAATTTTATTGATGTATTATATGCCATGCAATGGCTTGATTCAAGACCAGATAGTCGACAGCTTGATATATTGATTAAAATAGGTTATTTTGAAGAATTTGGTAAACCTAATGCATTGCTTAAAGGCGTAGAAATATTTAATAAATTTTATAAATGTAAGACAATTAAGCTTGACAAATGGGTTGAGATGGGTTATAATATAGAACAGTTAAAGCTCTATACTCAAAAAATGACCGGTAAAACAGCAAGTGGGATTGATAATCGTAGTGTTATATTGGGTCTATTGCGTTCGACCCCAATGCCAAAAACAACCATCGGCGAACAAATCAAATGGCAAATAGAGCTATTAGGCTATTCAAATCTAACAGATTCGACACGAGATGCTAATGACTGGATAATAACAAATATAGAAAAGAATAGTTATGGTTCAGTATTTTTATCGTTATATAATATTTGTTATGGAGCCAATAGGCGATATAAATTAGCTAAACAATACGTTAATAAATCGAGTGAGTTGGTTGTTGGTAATGTTGTTAGATGTGTATTAGCCGAAAGAAATAAATGGCGTAAAAATGAAAATGGCGAATTTGTTAAGTCGGCTGAAATGGAAACTTATATAAAATGTTATAAAAGATTGGAGGATTAAATAAATGGATGCTGTAGAATTTGTTAAGATTCGTAGGCGTATGTTAAAGCAAACTTGTAGAGTAACAGATTTGTATAATGATTATATAAATCCAGAAGAGGTGGTGTTCGAAACAGAAAAGTGGGCTAAAGAACATCCTGTTAAAATGAGACAGAGCGAATTTCTGAAAATGTTTCCTAACCCTGCTTTGGATAGTAATGGGATAATTGCTATACAGCCGTGTGAAGTTATTGCTGATGTTTGTAAAGATAGCAATGATAATGAAATAACTAATTGCTGTACTTGCCGTCGTGAATTTTGGTTGGGAGAAATAGAATGATAAATTGTTATAATTATAATTGCCCATTTCGAGTAAACAAAATAACTAACTCATATTATTGTAAATGTATATTTTTTGTCCTAATCGAACTGATGATCATATTGTTTATACAAGCAATCGAACCTTATCCGCTGATAAAATAGCGAAAATTAAGAATGAGGATAATCTTGATTATGGCGTTAATGTTTATAGTTGAGGTAAGTTGATGGATAATTTCAAATTAATGCCTTGTAAAAAATGTAGCTATAGTCGTGGTAGGATAATACCATATGGTCATTTTCAAAGCGATGAAATTACATATCGTATTGCATGTCCAAGATGCTCATATTGCACAAAAGAGAAGAACACAAAAGATATGGCTATTGAGGCATGGAATCAAAGGAGTTATTAATGCACTATATAACAAAACAACAGCTTCAAGAAATAAGAGATAGTTGCTATAACATAAACAAATTTCATAATAAATTAAAAGAATGCGCTGGTATTGAAGCAAGACCATGTACAATATATCAATATTTCGATGATGATGGAGATTATATTGGAAGTAGTGAGATAAGCAGTTTAGAGGATTTACTGGATGCTGCTTATATTGAGGTGAGATAATGAGATTAATTGATATTGATAAACTTAATAAACCTGTTTATGCTGAAGATGATAATATAACAGGAGCGGGAATGTCATATGCTGAAATGGATGGCTATAATGATGCTATTGACATGATGTGGGGTTATATTACATCGGCGCCAACAATAGATACAATATCCTTATCCAATAACCAAATTGATTTGCTGAACAAGGTGCTTGAATATGCAGTTGATTATGGTGGCGATTTAGGCGGCGCACATTTTGACCCAATGGTGTTACCTCAGCTTCTTAAAAAGGTTAATCGGTTTCTTAATACTTTTGATGGGGGTTATAACGTTTCAGTTATAGATAATTATATACGTATTGTAAAGGTTGGATAATATGAAAGAAGGATGGATTTGTCCAAGATGTGGCAAAGTAAATGCGCCATTCATTGGGTCGTGTGATTGCAAGTCTGATGAGCAGTTAAGCAATGCTGAGAGCGAATGCCCGTGCGGCTTTAATCATCACTGGCGCATCATGACATGCTATGATAATGCTGTTGGTGATGGCATTACATATATATGCGATAAATGTGGCGCAACTAAGAAAGTATATAATTCTGAAATTACTTAATTAAAGAAAGGATATGATGTAAATTGGGAGTAGCTGTACTCATACTCGGCGAAAGTGGCTCTGGCAAATCAGCCTCTATGCGTAATTTTAATTCAGAGGATGTAAGAGTGCTTAATGTAGCTTCTAAGCCGTTTCCGTTTAGAAATGTAAATAAACTGAAGAAGGCAAATAAAGCAACTTATGCTATGATTAAGGGTGCTGTTTCAAGTGGTCAGAGTCTTAGTTATGTAATTGATGATGCTCAGTATCTCATGGCTTTTGAGAGCTTTGAAAAGGCGAATGAGACTGGCTATACGAAGTTTACTCTTATGGCTAAAAACTATGAAGAGATGCTCAGATATATACAGGAAGATACTTCACCTGATACTATAGTATATATTATGCAACACATTGATACTGATGAGAATGGTAAGGTTAAAGCCAAAACTCTTGGTAAGATGCTCGACCAGCAACTCACAATAGAGGGGTTGTTTACTATTGTACTGTTGACCAAAGCCGATGAAAAGCGGCATTATTTTGTCACTCAGTCTGATGGCACTAATCCTTGTAAGTCACCTATGGGTATGTTTGATGATATAGAAATTGACAATGACCTTAAAATAGTAGATGATACCATTAGGGAATATTATGGGCTTAAATCTCAGCCTAAAGCAAAAGAATCTAAGAATTAAAAATGATGTAAAAATTCAAGGAGAAAATTATTTATGAAGAAGATTAACGATTTTGACAAGATTCAGGAAAACAGCAGTGGTTATAAGCGGTTGCCCGATGGTGGATATATTGTTGGCATAAAGAATGTAAGTGATGATTCTGACAAGGAATTTCTGAGAATTGAGCTTGATGTATGTAAGGGCGAACACAAGAATTATTTTCAGAAGCAGTATGACGCTGATACCAGAGAAGAAAAGTGGTGGCCGAGAGATGGCGTACTCATCAGGAGTTATAAGGAGAAGGCGCTTCCGTTCTTTAAGGGCTTTATTACGTCTGTAACCAAGTCTAATAAGAATTTTGACTGGAAGTGGGATGAACAGTCTCTCAAGAACAAGATTTTCGGCGTTGTATTCGCATCTGAAGAGTATCAGAAGAACAATGGTAAGATTGGTACTCGTAGCTATATAGCAAGCGTACATAGTGTTGAGGCAATTGAAAAGGGCGATTTTACTGTTCCTGAACTCAAGAAGCTTACCGTAACTGCCACTACCGGCAATTCTAACGGCGCTATCGTTAATCCCTTTGAAGATGATAAGCCTACTGAAAGCCCGTTTGATGATAATACCAGTCCGTTTGATACCGATGATGATAATATTTGGGGCGATTAAACAATAACATAAAATAATACTTGACAAAACCTCCTTTATGTGATAAGTTATGTAAGGGAGGTTTTGTTGAAGATGATTAATCTTACAAATAAATTTACGGCTATTGGACAACTCCAAGAAGCCAATATCCAATTATATCCAACACATATTAAAATAAAATTATCTCTTAGTATAAACAGTATAACATTAACATTATATCAAACTATATCTAAAAGATTCAACAGACAGCAATATGATAATATAATATCGATGTTGCCGAATCTGCATTGTAAAATTGATGGTTGGGTTTATACTAAAGGTGAACAATATTATAAACTCAAACAAGATAAGCCGAGCCGATTGTTCATATCTGGTAATTTATCGGCTTATACAAATCGAGTATTTTTTAATATGTGTTATATGCAATTTAGTGATATGGCTGATATGTTATCTATTGAGCTTGATGGACAATGGATAAACAATCATCAATTCTTAAATGTGTTATATTCAAGTCCGAGGGTATTCAATATTACGCCGCCTAATATATGGCAAGATGATTGTTTATACCACTTAAAATTAGGGTATAATGCTGGGTATAATATAGTTAATAGTGTTGTTCAATCAAATGATAACAGTGAATTATCTATATTGTCATATGACAAGTTAGATAAATATATTGATGATGAATTAAAAAAGAAATTATTACTTGAATGGGATATAATTTCTGAAAATTAATAGAGGTGTATAATGAAAGTATTAAGTTTGTTTGACGGTATTAGCTGCGGACGTTTGGCTTTAGAAAGAGCTGGTATTCCTGTTGAGCGTTATGTGGCTTATGAAATTGATGAAAATGCAATTAAAATAAGCAAGGCTAATTGGAATGATATTGAATACATGGGAGATGTAATGTCTACCGATTTTGCTCAATATAAAGGTTTTGATGCGGTCATTGGAGGTAGCCCGTGTACGTGGTGGAGTATTGCAAGAAGTAGTTCTGCTAAACACAAGCGCGAAGTCGAATGTAGTGGTTTGGGCTGGAATTTATTTATGAAATTCGTTGAAGCTGTAGAAGCTACTGGTTGTAAATATTTTCTTTATGAAAATAATTTTTCCATAAGTAAAGAAATTAAGGAAGAGATTACTAAACAGTTAGGCGTAAATTGTGTAATGATAAATTCTAATTTAGTGTTTGCCCAAAATAGAAAAAGATGTTATTGGACTAATATTCCTTTTAATCTTCCAGAAGATAAAGGAATTGATTTGCAAAATATTCTTGAGACAGAATATAATAAAATCGCCCCTTTTAAAGTCAAGCAAACGCCTTCTCGCATTAGAATGTGGAATGAAGGCAAGGGACGTGTAAACGGCGCTATTTGCTGTGATAATATTACTAATAAACACAAATCTGGGACTGTAGCAAGCAAACAAGATAGAAATTATAATGCTGGGCTTATTCAATTTGAAGATTTCTGTAGATTTCTAACCTACACTGAACAAGAAAGATTGCAGACGCTACCAGACGGGTACACAGACGTTAAAGACGTTACTGGCTCTCAAAGAAGCTTGGCGATTGGCAATGGCTGGACAGTTGATGTAATCGCCCATATTTTGAAAAGCATCCCTGAAGAAGATAAAAATTAATAAATAACCCTTGACAAAAGCTTTTTGGTGTGATAATATAAATACAGCGAAAGGCTTTTGTCTTTTATTTTAAGGAGGTAATAAAAATGAACTTGCGCAACTATGAGATTCGCGGGTATTACTATGAAACTGAAAGCAAGGAATATGTAAGTTTTGTCTGTAGGGTTTCGACGTGTTGTAGCGCCTTTGTTGCGAGGCGATATGTAATGAACAAACTTAATAAGTATGATAATGTGGTAATAGATTCTATTATAAGAAATATTGGAGCGGAGGCAGAATAATGGCCAAGAAAGTATCTGGTTATATAAGTGTTCGCGCACTTGGTCAGTATGATTTTGAGTTTTATGTAGACGATAATACTACGGACGAAGAAATTAAGAAAAGGGTAAGCGATGTATGTCATTATTGCATCGACTATGATGTAGAGTCGGGATATGAAGAATATACTGAAATTTGTTATCGCAAGAAAGGTGAGTGGTGGGAATGATAAAATTTATTGAGAAGAAAAATAAAACGGTTAAATTTCAGACACTTAAAGTTGGTGATACATTCAAAAGTCCTAACTGTTCTGCATATTGTATGAAGTTTGGATATCCCGTAAATGCTCATGGCTATACGTATAATGGCATTAATCTTAATACTGGATCGTTAGTAAGATTTAGTGATGCAGATGATGTATATGCCGTAAATCTTATGGCGGAAGTTGAATATTAAATATGTCTGAAATAAAATGCCGAATCTGTAACAAACAAATAGATAAATCACAAGCAATACAAATTAAGCCAAGAATATATGTATGCTGTGATGAATGTAAGCAGGTATATGAAAGCAAAGGCAAGTCGACTAAACCAATAAATAATGGTCGAAAAGAATTACTTGATTATATCGGCCAAATTTGTCCTAATGCCAATTTTGTTGTTATTAGTAGTCAATTAAAAAAGATGATGGCTGATTGTCCTAAAATGACCTATGGCGGTATAAAGTATACTATATGGTATATAGCTAATCATGCTGGCAAAGATGTATCTATATCTCCATTAGGGCTTGTTCCTTACTACTATGATGAAGCGGCTAATTATTATAAATGGCTAAGACAAATAAAAAATCAAATCATTGCTTATGATTTTGTTCAAAATGAAGAGACGGTTATTAAGACAATTAAAGAGGAGGATGTGTTTGATTGAAGTTGTGTGAGCATGATTGTATACCCTGTTGTATGTTTTGTAAATATATGATTCCTGATGTAGAAAATTCGATTAATTTTGGCCCGAAAGGATGCAGTTTGCATCTTGACGAAGAACATCAAGAAATCGCCGATGCTTGTGGCTATTGTGATGATTTTGTTTGTATGGGCATAAAGGATTAATAATTATGTTATTTTGCATAGCTACAATTAGTTTGATTACCGCAGTTGGTTTAACAATAGCAATATCGTTTTCTGATGATATAGTAGAAAAGGGCTTCTGTGCTTGTTATGCTATATTGGGTTGGATTTGGATGTTGGTGATAACAATTGCGATATAGGGGAGGTCAATAATAAAAAATGTTGTTTTGGTTATTTGTAATTATTTTAATTGTATCATTGGTATTTGTGGAACTCTTATGGGATTATGATATTCTTCAGGTGCTATCGGGCGCTACAGCCGTTATTGTAGGTATTGCGGTTAGTATAAGTCTTTCTATTATAGGATGTAATCATCTTTGTCTTGATGCGACAATAGCCAAATACCAAGCACAGTATGAATCTCTAACATATCAGTACGAAAATAATTTTTATGATAACGACAATGATATAGGTAAATACGAGCTTGTCCAGCAAATCGAAAAGTGGAATACAAGTCTTGCATACCACAAGGCGGCTCAACGAGATTTCTGGTTAGGTATTTATTATCCGAATATATATGATGATTTAGAATTTATCAGTTTAGAAAGTGGTGTAAACAATGAGTAATAAATCAAATAGTAATAGTAACATTGGGTTTACGAGCTTACTTCAGCTTGCATTTATTATACTCAAACTTTGCAAAGTAATTAACTGGTCTTGGTGGTGGGTTCTTGCTCCTGCTTGGGTTTGGATTGTTGTATTAGTAGTAGCAATTATTATTTATGCCGTATTTATGCCGTAGCTGATGCAAGGGGGTTGATAAATAAATGAAATGTGAGTTTCATGTAAATGATACCTTTGAGACTATAGGAGGCAATAAAGGCTTTATTGCGCATATACGCCCTTATAATAACTACCAAATTATTACAATATGTACGTATACTGGTTGGTATTATACGTTTGCCATTCCTTTGGGCGAATTTGACGGATATAATGATATGTCCAATATATTTAAGCATATCGGTGAGTATAATTTTAGTAAAAGCGATGAAATTGAGGAGATTAAACCATTATCATCTGATTACCGAGGTAATGATATAGTTGATACAATAAATGAACTTATCGAAGCTGTTAATGAATTAAAAGGGAGATTGAGATGAAATACGAATTTTATGTAGGCAATTATGTTGAGATGAAAGAGGGAGGTATAGGTTATATCTCTAAGATGCAACCTTTAAGTAATGGGCATATTTGTCTTTATGTTCATTTTACAGACGATAAAATTTATTCTTATAATGTTGTCGATTCTCAGCTCGAATTTCGATTTAATCGTATTGGGCAATATGATTTTACTAAGAAGGACGAAGGCAAGATTGAGCCTCTGCCTGAAAATTATACTATGCCTTATATTATACACGTGACATCGCTAGAAGAAGATCGTATAATAGATATTGGTGATATATCAAAGAAAATCAACGAGCTTGTTGAGGCTGTAAATCGAATAGATGAGAAAGTTAATGAAATGGCATAAAGTTGAGGATTATCCGGTTGGGTCAGGTGAATATGTACTTATAAGTCAAATTGTAGCAGGGCAACGAGATAAAGAGCTATGCTTTGTGGGAAAGTTAAATCGGCGTAATTGGTGGTGCAATATGATTAATGATATTAGTCCTTGTTCGTCTACAGACCGCTGGTGTCATGTTAATTTGCCGGAGGATTAATTCCCCTAATCTCTCATAAAAGAGGTGATAATTATTGTATGATGCTCAATCAGCAAGATTACTTCTTGGAGCATTGCTGATTAAACCAACATTTATACTCGATGAAAAGTACCCATTAAATAAAGCCGACTTTTCAACAAATGAATTTCATCAAAGATTATATCAGGCCATAAATGCTTTGGCTAAAAAAGGATGCCAATCGGTATCGGCTATTGATGTATATAATCTATGCAGAAATAACTCAACTGTTAAAAGAGTATTTGATGATAATGATTTATCTGGGTTTATAGATACGATTAAGCAATTAGTTAATATAGATAATTATGCCCTATATTATGAGGCTGTAAGAAAATGTAGTTTGCTTAATTCGTATGGCGATGCTGGATTTAATATCAGCAAGTTCGAGCGCGATATTGAAAAATATAGCATAGAAGATATAGTTCAATATTATGAGGGACAGCAGATAGCTATAAGAAAACAATTTTATCAAGATAAATCTGTTAAAGAATATAAAGCCGGTGATGGGTTCGCGGAGATAAAAGAGGGCTTTAAGGTTGAGCCGATGTATGGCGCAAGTACATTTAGCCCAATGGTTAATACTATAACTCGTGGCTGGATTCCCGGACAGTTATCTGTATATAGTATGCCAAGTGGCACTGGGAAATCAACTATCGGTTTATATAATCTTGTTAAAGTATGTTGCCCTGAGATATGGGATGATAAGTCCGATAGATATATACCTAATCCATGTTATCAGCATAAAGGTGGCCTATATCTCGAATGGGAAATGGACGCTAAAAGAGAGGTAACGCCTAAGCTCATATCGTCTATAAGCGGTGTTGGCACAAGAACAATACTTAATGGCAAATATCAAGAAGGCGAAGAAGAGCGAGTAGATAAGGCTATCGATATACTTAATCGGTCTAATATATATATCGTTTGTATGCCTAATTTTACTGTTGATATGATTGAATCTTATGTAAAAGATTATGTTATAAATCATAATGTACAGTATATTGTATATGACTATATAACTGATGGAGCTTCAGCCTTTAATGATTTAGCTAAGAAAAATGGCGTATCAACTCGCTCTGACCAAGCACTTGCGGCAATTGTGTCTAAACTTAAAGATATAGCCGTTGATTTGAATGTAGCCATTATGAGCTTTACACAAGTCAATGCTAATATAAATACACAAGAAATCTTAGATGCTGGTGTTATTGCTGGTTCAAGAGCTATTCAAAATACTTGTGATATATTAGGCATCATGTCCCCTTTGCGCAAACAAGAACAAGAGGTATGTGACATGGTAATGGAGAGTAAATTTGCTGGTAACAAAATAAAACCCAACCGCGTATTATCAATGGCTAAAGTTCGTTTCGGTTCAGAAGAACAAGGTATTAAAGTATGGTGTTTCGTTGATTTGAATACTGGTCATGTTACAGATATGTTTGCTACTAATAAATTCAATCAGCTCATAAATCTTACCTCAACAAATTTAATATATAAAAATTCTTGACATAACTAATCGCGTATGTTATAATCGTCTCAGAAAGGAGATGATATTATTTGATAGATATTGAAGCACTTAAAGCAAAGATAGATACAGATGATATTATCTCCTTATTAGATTCTTTGAATGTGCCATTAGTTAAAGCCGATGAACAAACAATGATATTTTATTCGGCTTGTCATTGGCATGATGAATGTGAAAAACACAAGCCAAAATTATATGTATATCCAGACGGTACGGCACATTGTTATAGTTGCTCATTTCACGGCGATATAATAAGCCTAATCCAGCAAATAAAACAATGCGATTTTAAGCAATCTATTACATATATTTGCAAGACTCTGCATATAAATACAGAAGAATGTATGCAGAATACAGCTATTGATCCATGGCAAAAAGAGCTAAAAAGATTCTTGCCCAATGCCGAACCTGATGAAGTTGATATACCGATATACGATAAACAAGTATTAGATTTGTTTGAGCCGATTCCTCATCAATCTTGGCTCAACGATGGTATAACTCAGGCCGTAATGAGCCGATTTAATATAGGATGGTATGGTCGCAATGCTCAAATAACTATGCCTGTATTTAATCCTAATGGCGATTTAATAGGTATTCATGCAAGAAATACTCGTAAGGTATTAGTCGATAAAGGGCTTAAATATCAGCCATTAAAAACGCTGAATTGCGAATATAAGTTCCCAACAGGTCAAGCTATCTATGGGCTATATGAACAGCAAGATAATATACAAGATAATAAGCAAGTTATTTTGTATGAAGCCCCAAAATCGACCTTACAGAGCTTATCACAAGGCATTGATGTTCCAGCATTAGGCATGTTCGGTTGGAATTTTAATAAGGCGCGGCGTAATATGCTATTAGAATATAATATCAACTCTGTGATAATAGCCCTTGATAAACAATATATTCAGTCTAATGGTACTGAATTTGATATATATGTTAAGCAAGTAAAAAAAATAGCTAATCTATTTAAGCCTTATTGTAATGTATATGTGCTATATGATGATAAAGATTTATTAGGCTATAAAGATAGTCCAATAGATAAAGGTAAAGCAGTATTTGATAAATTATATGAAAGGAGGATAAAATTATAAGATATGAATCCAGATGTAGTCATATTTAGCATAGCAGTATTTATGGGTGTTGTTTTGGTATTGAATTGGAATAATATAAGATATAAGTGAGGGATTACTTGTTGTGACTGAAAAAGATTTGGAGATTCAAGAACTTAAAGCCGAAATAAAAGAGCTTAGAACTAAGCTAGGACAGTATCAAGAGGGGTTAAATTGGACTAGAGACAGGCTAGTCGAAACTGAAAATATGTTAGATGTGTGTAAATCAGACTTATATAAGGCTGTTGTTTATGATTGCCGTTGTTCTCTATGCGCTAAAATGTCCGATTGCGTCAAATCCGATAATGAATTAACTCAATATAATTGTTTTAAGTGGAGAAGAGAGAAATGAAGAATTTTCTGACAATACTATATGTTCTGGTTCAGTGGGTAGCATTTGGTATTTCTATATATGCCGCTAGAATAGATGGTGGCGCAATGTGGATATTGATATGTATTATATGGGGAGGTCTGAGTGTATTAAGCACAATAGATATAATATCGAGAGGGACGAAGTAAGAGCACTTGCCATTGCTAGTGGTTCTGTAATATTTGTCAATATGGTATTACCGTTGCTTGATGGGCTTGCAAGTATGGCTATTAGCGCCATTAATAAAACCGTTAATAAATGGTCGTTAGATATGGAATTAGATAAACGTGAAGCTGAAGCTGCGGCTGAAACAATATCTCCTACTGGTGCGATTACTCAAGCTATTGGTTTTGAAGTCCCCAATGAATCAAATGATGATGAATATTATGAGGATAAAAAGAGATAAATGGTAAAAGGTAATGGCACAAGTCGGCCATATCTACACATGATAGGCGGCTCATCTACTGATGTAACAGGCTCAATGCATCATTTGCGATTTAAGAAATATTCATTACTTCTTGATTGTGGTATGGTACAAGGCGGCGATATAGTATCGGTATAGCAAGCTAATAAGAATCAAATAGAATCAATTAAAGCCAATGAGATAGATTATATTATTTTATCTCATGTGCATATAGATCATAGTGGGCTTATACCGGCTCTATTCGCTAAAGGCTGTAATGCTCATGTATATGTTCCTAAAGGCTCTGTTGATTTCCTTAAATTATTATGGGATGATAGCTTAAAAATTCTTACATCTGATTGCCAAAAGATAGAAGCTAAACATGGACGTAAAGCAAGCCCATATTATTCAGCCAATGATATATCTAAGGCATTGATGAGATGTATAGAAGTTGATTTTAATAAACCATATAAAATCAATAATTGTATTAGTTTTACTTATTATCCAGCCGGTCATATTATCAACTCGGCACAAGTTATAGTCGAATTGAAAGAGGGTAATATAACTAAACGAGTAGGATATACTGGTGATATAGGTGGCAATGCATCTCGACCTTATGTTAATAATAAGCAATCATTGCCATTTATCGATGTACTAATAGGCGAAAATACATATAATAGCCCAGCTCGACCTAATAATATAAAAGACCGTCCCAAAGATGAAGAAAAATTGGTATCTATTATAAACGCATATAGCAAGATACTAATTCCAACATTCTCTTTAGGCCGAACTCAAGAGATATTGACTGTGTTATATCATCTTTGGGATAGGAACAAATTAGCTTTTCCGTTCTCTGTATATCTTGATAGTCCATTAGCAAGTAGAATCAATTCTATTTGGCCCGATTCTTTTGAATGGGATAAAATAAGTCATTGGGATAATTTAAAAGTTATTGATTCATGGGAATCATCTGTTTTGTTACAAGCATCTAATGCTCATTGTGTGATTATAAGCGCGTCTGGATTTCTTCAAGGTGGGAGGATAATAAACCATCTTAAAACAGCTCTACCACATTCAAACAATCATCTTATATTTGTTGGATATGCCGGTGATAATAATCTTGCAAGCCAAATTAAATCTGGCCAAAAAGAGGTAATGATTGATGGTGTATTGGTACCCAATAATGCAAATATTACTGAACTTCGTTCATTTTCGTCTCATGCCAGTTATGAAGAGCTGATAGATTATTATGCCAATCAATGCCGATATAATAAGATTGCATTAGTACATGGTAATTATGAGGATAAAGTAAAATTTGCCTATACACTACAAGACGAACTTATATCTCAAGGTAAATCAGCAAGAGTAATTTGTACTCAAGAAAATCAAAAAATATACATATAAATACTTGACAAAATGGCCTTCTTATGGTAAGATTGATTTACAATTTATAAGGAGGTCATTTCTTATGTTTATGTCCGATGAAAATTATAATGCGAGACTATGTGATGATTGCTTGCATAAGCCCGTTTGTGTTTATTTGCTTGTAAAGGGTACGGCGAATAAATGTGATTTTAAGCAAACAAGAGAACAGATAACAAAGAAACTTAAAAAGAATAATCTAAACTGGCGAAGAAAATGTCAACGGCTTAGAGCTAAGAATCGTAAGCTCCAAGCTAAAATTGATGAGGTGGTTAGTTGAAAGTTAGTCCTAAGTTGCCTCAAGTTTTAAGCAATACATTTATCAATGATTATCTATCAGCTTGTGGTGTAAAAGATATAGATAAATATCTCCGTCCAGATAATAGCTGTTTTGATTCGCCTTGGGCTTATTCGAATATGGAAGAAGCTGTTGAGCTGTTAAATACGGCTATACAGGATGAATGTGTTATCGGTATATTGGTTGATTCTGATCTTGATGGCTGTGCTTCGGCGGCTCTAATGACAATGTTTCTACGTGGGTTACTTAGACAAAGACGAATCAATCCTATAATATTTCAGCATACTGGCAAACAACACGGACTAAATGATGTCTTAGATGATATAATAAATTCGCCTGTTGATTTACTTATAATTCCTGACGCTAGTTCCAATGATAGAGCCGAATGTATGACATTAGCTCAAAATCATATTCGCACTATTGTACTCGACCATCACGAAATATTAAATAGTAATCCATACGCCATAGTAATTAATCATCATTTAGGTAACGGGCTTAATACGGCTCTTAGTGGCACTGGCGTAACAGATAAATTTGTTAGGGCATATTGCGAAAAATGTGGTTGTAGTAGATGGTTCTTTGATGATTTAGTTGCTATTAGTCTTATATCTGATGTATGTGATATAACAACATTAGAAAATAGAGCCTATCTATATAACGGGTTAAATAATGTTACGAATCCATTCTTGCGGCTATTATTTGAAAAGAATAGTAAAAAATATGGTTATACGCCCGAAGCTATAGCATGGGGTATTGCGCCGTTAGCTAATGCATTAGCAAGAGTAGATAATCAAGAGACTAAGTTATTATTCTTTAAAGCTCTTATAGGCGATATAGATGGTAATGAGGCTTTAACAGATTTAAGGCGCATTAAACGCCAGCAAGACGAAGCGGTTAAATTGGCTACTAATACAATCGAGCCGAAATTAAATCTTGACCATAAAGTAATTATTGGATTTGGCGAAGTTGAGGATAAGAATTATCTCGGCTTAATAGCTAATAAATTTGTTGGTAAATATAATAAACCAACTATATTGCTTAGAGAATCTAATAATACCACATGGTCTGGCTCATTGCGTAGTCCAGTTGAGTTGGCTGATAGAATCAATACGTCTAAGCTTGCTAAAGCTATGGGTCATCAATCGGCTTGTGGTGTAGTGGTTAAAAAATCGCAATTAAGGCGATTTGCTAATTGGCTGGATTCTCTGGACTTAGATGTTCAGCCTGATATACCTGTTACGGCTATTGTTGATTCTAATGACATAGATGTTAAGCTATGTGAAATAATAGATTCTAATAGACAATTATGGGGACACGGCTTAGATTCGCCTACATTCTATATATCGACTATTGTTACTCAAGATAATATAGTCGTATTCAAAAAAAGTACAAATACTATTAGAATATCATTAGGAAATTTAACCTGTTTGAAATTTTTTGCTAAAGACGAAGATATATCCACCTTAATAAGTAAAAACAAATTTAGACTCGAAATTATAGTAAAAAACTGTAAGGTTAATGATTATAATAACGTTCTTACGCCGCAATGTGAAATAGATAGATATGAGATAAGCAATGTTGAAGATGATAATGAATTAAGTTGGGAGGATTTATTTAAGTAATGGTTTATTTGGATTATGCCGCTGCTTGCCCTAAAGTTAAATATCCTTGCTCTAATTATGGTTCGTTTTTTAATGTTAATGCCAACTATGCTTACAAGGAAAAGCAACTGTTAAAGAAGTGTGAGGATAGAATAAAAAAGGCCGTTGGAGCCAAATCTGGTAAGGTTGTTTTTGGTGGTACGAGCAGTCAGTTGATTGAGAATTTGATGACGGCTATCAACGAGGAAACTTTTTTTCGAAATGTTTTGTGCTCTGTTTATGAACATGATAGTTTTTTTAGATATGCAGACAATATGTCCGACAATATAAACTGGATGAAAAATTTATTGATTGCTTATAAAAATGACCCTGAAAGTTATGACCAGTCGTTTGTGATATGGCAAGGTGTTAACAATCTTACGGGTGAAGTTTTTCCAGTTGAAGAAATTGGCAAGCTTTGCCATGAGTATAGTGCTTTTTACATCTGTGACATGACAACTATGATTGGTAAAGTCCCAATTCCGACCAACATCGACCAATGGTGTGACTGTGCTGTTTGGAGCGGTCATAAGTTAGGCACTGAGCTTGGCATTGGTGCTATGTGGATTTCTGATGGATTAGACAAATGGCTCAATGGTTTTAAGCTACACGGCACACCTAATCTTACCGGTGCATTGGCTTTGACTCAAGCGGTAGAGGAGGTTTGCGATAAAGAAGCATTGATTGAACGAGATACCAAATGGTTTAATTTAGTTAATGAACTTGATAGAGAGTTGGATAGAGCAAATATAAAACATAGTTTTATTCCAACAGTACCGGCGAGTGAAGCTGACAAGCCTTTTGCTTTAGCAATCAACGCCATTCGTCTGCCCGGATTTAATGCAGATGCCCTCCAACAGTACCTCGCATCTAAGCAAATCTATGTATCTATTGGTGGTTCTGCTTGCGCTGAAAAGCATGATTATCGAGTGCTAAACGCCTATGGGCTGAATAACGATGAAGCCAGTGAGGTTATTAGGGTTAGCTTTGGCGAGGATAGTAACGTTGAGGATGTAGAGGCGTTGGTTGAAGGTATTAAGAATTTTAAGGAGTTGTATGTAAAATGAGCCATACAAAAGATGATTTGAGAGAACTACAATCCAAGCCCCTTGAAGAAAAAATCCAGATTTCTACCGCCCGGATAATTGAGTGGTATGAAAGTTGGAATGGGGAAGTGTGTGTGAGTTTTTCAGGTGGTAAAGATTCTACTGTATTACTTGATTTAGTAAGACGTACATATCCTAATGTTTTAGGCGTTTTCAGTGATACTGGGCTTGAATTTCCAGAAATCCGAGCGTTTGTCAAAACTTTTAATAATATTGAAATCGTTAAGCCTAAAATGATATTCGGAGAAGTTATTACAAAATTCGGTTATCCTATAATATCTAAACAATGTTCTCGTATGATTTGGGACTTGCAACATCCAACATCTCACAATGAACAAACTAGGCGATTAAGATTAACTGGCATTACCGCTACTGGGCGAAAGGCTACTACTATGAAGCTCCCAAATAAATATCATTATTGTGCCAGTGCCGATTTTAACATTGGGGATAATTGTTGCAATAAAATGAAAAAAGAACCATTAAAACATTATTACAAAAGAACCAACTTACACCCAATGACAGCCGTGATGACCTGCGAAAGCGAAAGACGAGAAAAACAATGGCTATTGCAAGGTTATAATGCTTTTAACTTAAAAGCTCTCATATCTACACCAATGGCTTTTTGGACAGAACAGGATGTATTGCGATACATCCAAAAATACAATCTATCTTATGCGCCTGTCTATGGTGAACTAAAAGAAACTAATGGGATTCTTTACTTTACTGATTATAAACGGACTGGTTGTGTATTTTGTGGTTATGGATGTCATCTTGAGAAAGAACCAAACCGTTTTCAAACCCTTGCTCAAACACACCCACAACTCTATGACTATTGTATGCGTGGTGGCAATTACGATGAATCTGGTAAATGGGTTCCTGACAAAGGGCTTGGTATGGCTAAAGTCCTTGATTTCATCAACGTAAAGTGGTGGAATGACGGTGATGAAGCCAAACGAGATGAATATCGTATAAAGTATAAGGAGAAAGAAAATGAGCAGAGCAAGAAATTGGCTAAAGAAAGTCAAGAAAACTGATAAACTTGGTAAATCATTGGCTCTAAAATGCCGTTATTGTGGTATGCCTATTGGTAAAGAAATATATGATATGGATAAGCCGTGGGAATATACTTGTAAGATATGTGGCAAGCAACCTTATATTGAATTAAAAGAACTAATAGATAAGAATAGGAATTTTAAGTTTGATGAAAACGAATGATGCTTATTCGTTCATTTCGGAACTTTATGCTAAACATCCAGACGTATTTGTTGAACAGTATTTTGGCATAAAATTATTTTGTTATCAGAAGATAATGCTTAAAATGATAAGTAAAGGACACAGAATTAAAAAAAAGATAAGGAGATTAAAATAATGCGTGAATATCATAAGATAGAAACGGTATTTAATCGTTCTACAGATGGTGATAAGAGACTTATTTGGGGCGATTATCGAAATGAAACTGTTGAATATCTTGCTGACAATATTTGGCAGTTTACAGAAAAGATTGATGGAACAAATATTAGAATACATTGGGATGGGCATAATGTAGAAATTGGTGGCAGAACTGATAGGGCACAGATTCCTAAGCATCTTATGGATTATCTGAGCGCAACATTTCTTACGCCCGAAGTTGAAGAGCTATTTGAACAGACTTATGGCGAGAAAGATGTAATGCTATTCGGTGAAGGCTATGGAGCTAAAATACAGAATGGCGGCGATTATCGTTCTGATGTATCGTTTATTTTATTTGATGTACTAATTGGCGATAATTGGCAGTCTCGTGAATGGGTTGAAGCTACGGCTAAGATGTTTAATGTTGATGTTGTTCCTATTGTACTGGAAGGTACTATTGGCGATGGAATTGATTGTGTGATGCAACATAATAATTCAACAATTGGTAAGGCGGCTATGGAAGGTGTTGTTGGTAGACCCAAAGTTGAAATGAAAGATCGACTCGGCAATAGGATAATCGTTAAAATTAAATGGAAAGATTTTAAGAATTTCGTAGAATGACCCTTGACAACCTCCTTGATTTATGATATATTGTGATTACATAAATCAAGGAGGTTATTTCTTATGAAAATGATAGCAGAGCTTATGTCGTTCAATAAAGCTATGGACGTCGCGCGTTCCAATGGGTATTTTACCATACCGCATCGAAATCAAATTTGTGGGCTTACAGAAGATGACGCACCTTGGGGTGAGAAGATAATGGTTGAATGTAATAATTTGGATGACAAATATTATACTTTTCATCACTATTCTATACCCTCTTACTGTTTTGAAGCGGCTATCACAGCTGTTGATTCATCGCTTGTTCTTCGTTACGGTACAATTATTACAGATGACCAGCTTTATGATACTAACAATGAAAGCGCTTATTGTGTTCGCATTGTGATTATTAATTGTTGCGGTTATATTTATTATATTAAGATAGTAAATGGCAAAACTGTAGAATTTAAGAAAATAGGGAGAGCAAACAATGAAACTTAAACTTATGTCATGGGATAAAGCAAAAGAAATGGCTATCGAAAATGGATATTATATTGATGCCAATAGTTCCATCGCAATGATAGATAAGGATGATGTTCCTTGGGGCAAAGAAATTGATGTTTCAATCCCGACTGTCAATTCAGAATATTATGTGTCCAGTAGATTTAATATTCCGGCCTGTTGTTTTGAAGATTATCCTTGGCAAATAGTAAGATACGGCGAAATTATAGACAGTGAAGGTGATAGCAATGCAATGCTGTACATAATATCGTATCACGAAAGCATTTATCTCATTCGTACACGTAACGATAAAATAGTAATATTTAAGAAAATAGGTAAAACGATATGAATATTAAAAAATCTGATAAACTCAAGAAATGCGCAATAGAAATAATGAAATACTGTGATAAAGCTAAGAATTGTCACGAATGTTGTCTTTGCGTTGATGGATTTTGTCCATTTAATTCTGCTCCAAGTGGATGGGATTTTGAGTATGAGGAGGATGAATAATGATAGGTAAAACAATAGCATTACTTGGACTATTCGGTCTCATTTTCGTTGGTGTATACTCCATCTATTTGATATTGGGATGTGAGGATAAACTTATTTATTTTTTATTATATTTTTGTAAAACAAGGGAAAACAAGAGGTTCGCTCCTTGCTTAACCTTTCCTCAATTTCTCTCTTTTTATAATCTTAATCCCAAGAAATGGCTACTTTATTACGAATCGGCCTATTATATTGCCAGCGGACAAGAGTTTCATTTTACTACTTATGGCGAAGTTTACAAATATAAAAAATGGTTTAATCGCGTTGCTAAAGAGCAAGCAAAACGCAATGCGCTAAGAGACTTAAATGTTGCAATGAGTGATTTAATCCGAAATATTCGCGCTGAAATTGAAAAGAATAATGCCGAAACAGAGGCTAAAACAAAACAGCTTATGGAAAATCTTAATATTAAATAGGAGGATAAATGATGGTTTATAAACATATGAGCGATTTAATGGATAATCTTAAAGCCGATTTGGAACGGCGATATAATGTCAAATGCAAATTTGTTGAAACTACAGTACCAAATAGCATAGGGTTGGCATGCCAGCTAATAGGTGCGTCCGATAGTCATTTGGCTTTTACATACTGTTTTAACCCAACCTATCTTATGGGTAGTTACAATCTTATTCTTGGAGAAATCATGATTGAGCTTGAAGAAAAATGGATGAATAGGTTGTATAGAGTATGAATAAGATATATAATTGGATTAACCTTCTTGTTAAAGACCTGAGTGAGAAATATCTTTTAACTATTGAACGACGCGAGGATGACCTGCCATATACAACAGACAAATATCTTTGTTTCTTTAATAGAAAAGTAGATTTCTATTGGTTTATCAAATACGACCCAAATGTACTAAATAGAGACTTGGAAGAGTATTATGATGGCACATTTAAGCAGATTTGTTATAATCTTGAACTTGCATGGAATGAGCATTGCCGAAAACTACTTTATGGCGAAGAGGTCTTGACAAATTAACACATATCTGATATAATCTCTTATAGAAAAGAGGTGGATTGAAATTGGCTAAATCGTCTGGTTGGGCTGAAATAAAAAAGAAATATAAGATATATTCGACAAGAAAATATAATTCTATTAAAAGGATATATCCCAGTCCAGCCGAATTTGAAGCCAAGGTAAGAGCCGAGCCTTATCACATGATACATGAATATCTTGATAAGCCGTTCAAAAATGCCGACGCTCTGATACTTGAGCTATTCCCCGGCTTGCGTTCATCGGCTGAAAGATGTAGATGGTGCTGTTTATATCTGCTCAAGCAAAATGAAGCTAAAGGTCATACCAAGCTAAATGCAAGTATATTATTTAATCAAATAAGCCAAAATTATCCTGAGCTTATTGATTATGTATATGAAGCTGTTACAACTTGGGATAGAATATATTACGATAAATCATCTAAGGCTACAAGCATAGCAAGTACATATTATAATGAATCGCTTATAGCTGAAGAAATAAAGAAACGAATAAATAATCCAGGCATTGATAATATGGATTGGCGAAAATATCGTAATATAGATGATATTGAGCTTACAGATGAACAAATGAGTTTGCTTGAGTCTGTTTGTAATAATAGTGTTGTTATGTTAAACGGCTATTCGGGCACGGGAAAAACACAAACTACAAGAGCATTAACACAAATGCTATATGATAATGGTAAATCATTTACCCTATTAGCCCCAACTGGTATAGCCGCAAAACGGCTTAGACAAGCAACAGGCAAAGATGCTTCTACTATTCATCGTTTTCTCGCAAGTGGTAATGCTATGGGCGAATATCTTATAATAGATGAGTGCAGCATGGTCGGCGTAAATCTATTAGGGCTATTATTTACTAATCTCCCTAAAAAAACAAAAATAATCCTTATCTGCGATGAAGCTCAGTTGGCATCAATATCTTGTGGAAATATAGTAAAAGATATAATAGATGGCGGCATAGTCCCAATAGTTAATCTAACTCATGTATTTAGATATGGTACAAGTGGGCTTGCAACTATAGCTACCGATGTTCGTACAGGCAAAGAAATATCGGCTAATACAGAATTTAATGATTATTCGTTTATTCAAATAGATAAAAAGCCGATAAATGATGTATTAAATGTATATGCCGAATTGCTTAAAACATATAAACGAGATGATATATTGATATTATCGCCGTTTAATGTTAAAGAATTGGGTACATACGTTATCAATAAAGTTATTCAAGATAAGTATAATTCTAACCCAACATTAACATCTTATACTCGGCAATCAGTTGAAATAGATTTTAAGACCAATGATATAATAGTTAACACAGAAAACAACTATCACATGATGGGTGAAAACTTCGCTGATATACCTGTTATGAATGGCGATGTTGGTAAAGTAGTGGGATATGATGAATCAAGTGGTTTGCTTGAGGCTCAATTTGAAAGCGGCATAGCTTATCTTGAAAAGGGCGATATATATAAGCAACTATTAGGCTATTGTTTAACTGTACATAAAGTGCAAGGTATGCAAGCCAAAGCCGTAATTGTTGTTATAGATAAAAGCCATGGTTTCTTTTTGACACGAAATTTGTGCTATGTGGCTATGAGCCGTGCGCAAGAAAAATTGGTAGTAATCGGCGATATAGATACTATCAATGAATCGCTAAAAATTCAAGAAGAAAAACGCCGCAATACTTGGCTAAAGGAGTTGTTGGTAAATGGCAATTAAAATTGATACTGTCGGTCAGCTCATATCTGCTCTATCAGAACATGACCCTAACACGCCTATTCGTATTCGTAGGAACAATAAATTAGTTGATATTAGTGACATTATACCTGTCATTGATATAGATAATAGCAAAAACTCAAGTATATGTATATGGATTAAGGAGGATTGATTATTTGATTGTATTGTATTCAACTCATTGTCCTAAGTGCAAGGTGCTCGAAATGAAGCTCAAGCAGAAAAATCTATCTTATACAGAAATAGATAATATAGATACTATGCTTAATAAGGGCATTAAAACTGCACCTTATCTCGAAGTAGATAGCGAACTTATGGATTTTAATACAGCAGTAAAGTGGGTGAATAATCAGTAATCTATGGATATAACACTAAAGCTTACTAAAGATTTTGAACGTTGCCTCGATGACCTGAAGAAAAAGTATGGTGAGGAGTTTGAATATATTAACGGTATTCATCCCAGCCAGCTTGATTTCAGTGAATTTCTTGATAAGTTCGTCGATAAAGACACTATGGCGGATGCAACCATAGACCCTAACGCCAATGCAAGACATAAAGACATTCGTTCATTTATGACCGAAAAGGGCAAGAGCGAAGATAAGCTCTTTGGACTTAATAAGATATTCCTTGAGATTAAAAAGCACTGGGGACTGAGAACGGCTAAACAGTGGCTTGAACAAGAGTTTAGCAAGGGGTTTTACTTGAACGACTCGGCTACAGCTAGTTACTTCCCTTATTGCTGGGCGAATGATTTTACTCGACTGGCTACTGAGGGTCTGTTCTTTATCGAGGGTTATAATAATCAGCCTCCGAAGCATCTTACGACATACCTTGACGATGTAATAGAATTTGTGTCGTTTCTATCTAATCGGCAGTCAGGCGCGGTTGGTATGCCTAATGTTCTTATTTGGGCATATTATTTCTGGAAGAATGATGTAGCTAATGTATATTATTTGAAAGACCCCGACACATATCTTAGACAGAATTTTCAGAAACTTGTATATCGCCTCAATCAGCCGTTTCTTAGAATAGATCAGTGTGCATTTACAAATGTAAGCATATTTGACCGCCCTTATCTTGAATCTCTGTTTGGTGGCGTTGTATTCCCTGACGGCTCATGCGCTATTGATCAGATAGAAGAACTAATAAAATGCCAGCAGATATTTATGGAAGTAGTAAGTGAAATTCGAGATGAACAAATGTTCACTTTTCCGGTTTTAACCTACTCTCTACTTTATCAGGACGGGAAGTTTGTTGACGAGCCATTCGCAAGATGGTGCTCAAGCCATAATATTAAATGGTCTGATAGTAATTTCTTTGTAAGCGATAATGTTGGTGTATTGAGCAACTGTTGTAGGCTGCTGTCTGATACTAAGAAGCTCGATGCGTTTATCAATAGCATCGGCGGTACGGCTCTTTCAGTTGGTTCTTGTCGAGTAAGCACAATAAATCTTGTCCGCATAGCTTATGAAAGCGAATTTGATAGGAAGAAATATCTCAAGATACTCAAAGATAGGGTGTTGCTTGACTGTAAGGCTCTCACATCTATGCGACATATTATTGAGCGAAATATAGAAAAAGGCTTGCTTCCTAACTATCAAGACGGTGCTGTTGAGCTTGATAAGCAGTTCTGTACTATCGGTGGTATCGGTATGTATGAAGCAATGGATTTATTTGGCTTTATTCATACAGATGAATTTGGCAATAAATCTTACTCAGATGAAGCCGTCGATTTTGCTTCACAGATACTCGATACAATCAATGCCGTTAAAGATAATTTCGAGTGTGATTTCAGCTTTAATGTAGAAATGATTCCCGCAGAAAATTGTGCTGGCGTTATTTGTGCCGCTGATAATCTGCTTTTTGAACAGGATAAATATTTTATCTATTCTAATCAGTGGATTCCACTTACTGAAAAATGCACAATTCAGGAGAAATGCCGCCTCGGACATTTATTTGACGCTAAGTGTGGTGGCGGTTGCATAGCTCATATCGACATTGAGAATAGATTCCCCAATGAAGAAATGGCGTGGGATATGCTTAATTATGTTGCGTCTCAAGGTGTTATTTACTTTGCTTTTACAACCAAGATAAATGTATGTGAAGATAAACATGCCTTTATTGGCACACAGAATTGTCCTCAGTGCGGCAAGCCTATGAATGACCAATACTCACGTGTAGTCGGCTTTTATACACCAGTTTCAGGCTATCAAGCAATTCGTAAGAAAGAATTTAATAAGCGCCAGTGGTACAACGTACTTGACAAAGATGGCATCGTATGATAAAATAAGGTTAAAGGGCATAGTGATGGAGGACTTTGTTAATTACAAAGTCCCCTCCATGTTTCTTATAACATCAATATGTGATTGGAAATGTTGTAAAGAAGCTAATATAGATATATCTATATGCCAAAATCAATCATTGATTAAACAACCTACTAAGACATATTCATATGAATCTATATATCAAGCTTATATAAATAATCCAATCACAAAAGCAATAGTAATAGGTGGTTTAGAGCCATTCGACCAATTTGAAGAAATATTTCAACTAATTCTTTATTTCAGGGCTAAAGGTTGTGACGATATGTTTGTTATATATACTGGATATGATAAACACGAGTTGTCTGAATTGTATATGTTAAGAATGTTGAAAAATATTACTGTTAAATTTGGCCGATTCAAGCCGAATAATAAACCGCATTTTGATTCTGTATTAGGTGTGAATCTAATAAGTGATAACCAATATGCAGAGGTGATAAGTTGAGAATAGAAGTAACAAGCGACGAAAATAAAAAGCAAGAAATAAGAGCGGCATTAAAGGCGAATGATAATTATTGCCCATGCCGACTTGAGCACATACCAGAAAATAAGTGTATGTGCAAAGAATTTAGAGAACAAGAATCCGGCTGGTGTCATTGCGGACTTTATTGTAAATTGTAAATATAAGGAGTGATATATTGATAAGAGTATTTGAAGGCGAACTCGGCAGAGAAAAACACCTGATAGATATTGATGATAATGAATACTTTGATACTCGTCCCATTAACGGTGAACTTATAGCATTTGTCGAGGATGGTGTTTATGATGTGTGTTTTTATAATGTGTGGCGAATCATAGATGTTCTTCACGACTATGATGTTAACGAAACCAATCTATTCGTTGAAAGATATATCTGGCCAGACGAGAGGTAATATATGATTAAAGTAGAAAACATGGAAACATTTGGTTGGGAAGCCGCTATTCGTGGTATGAGGAACCCTAAGCAGAGTTATGCAAAATCAGATAGTTATAACACCGCAAGTAACGGTTATTACATCGGCGAAAACGACATGAGGCTTGCATCGACTCTTGTCAAAGCTGGAACAGAACATAGGAAATTTACTCGAATGATTCATGTTCAGATGGATATAACAGCGCCTATGTTCTGGTGGGCCGAGTTTGATACATATAAAATCGGCACTACTCGCAACTCATGCTCTAAGATGCACACAATACATATTAAGCCGTTTGAGCTTGATGATTTCGCACATGAATGTTGTATAGAAATTCCCATAGCCCATGATGCATTAATCAATACTATTAATGCTTGTGACCAGCTCAGAATCATGTACAACGAAACACATGATAGAAAATATTGGAGGGCATTGATTGAGCTTTTACCCGAAAGTTATATGATGAAGGCAACATGGGACGGTTCATTTGAAACAATGCTTAACATAATGCACCAGAGAGATGGACATAAGCTCAAGGAAGAATGGGAGCCGTTTAGAGAAGCTTGTTTTGATAACATCCCTTATCTTGAAGAATTTTATAACATAGCTTATAAGAAAGGAGAATAAGCAATGCACTTTGATGGATATAACCCCTTTGCAACATCACTTGATGCTAAAGTATATATCACCCCAGAAATGATTAAAAAAATACTTGGCAACACTCCTATTAGATTTTACCCTACAGATAAGATAGATATTGGCATATCTATAAAAGACGTTCGATTCTCGCCTCCTGCAACAATAGTATTTTGGTCAGATAATACTAAGACAGTCGTTAAAGCTCAAAATGGTGAGCCGTTTGATGCAGAAAAAGGGCTTATGGCTTGTATTATTAAGCGCATAACTGGTAATACTGGTCGATATAATGAGCTATTTAAGAAATATATTAAGGAGGATAAGTAATGCCTAAAAAGTCTGAAACGCCTATTATTACTGACGCAAGTACAATAGACGTTGATGTTAATCAGTTTAAGTCATGGAATAGAGAAACATGGTATAATATGTTCGTTGTGATGTTTCTCAAGATGAATAATAAAGAAATAGCCGATTGTGCCGATAACATTGTTGACGCCGTTTGTGATGCAATGGATATTTCTACTATTAAGCATTATTATGAAGATAACGACAGAACACTTGAAATCGAGGCAATCAATGATTGATATAAAAATAAAACGTCTTACTAATACAGCTATCACCCCAGCTAAAGCTCATCCCAGCGATGCTTGTTTTGATATTTATGCCGATTGCCCCAATGATATATTTTATGATTGGGATATACGAGAAGATATAAATGGCATAAGAATCGAACCGGGTTGTGCTAAGACTATTAATACCGGTTTTGCTACCAATATTCCTAACGGCTATTTTGCCGCTGTATTCCCTCGTAGTGGCATGGGTATCAAGCGTCATTTGCGTCTTTCTAACAGCACTGGCATAATAGATAGCGGATATGTTGGCGAATGGCTAATATCAATATACAACGACGGTAACGAAACGCAAATTATAAAACATGATGATAGAATAGCTCAGTTTGCTATTTTGCCCGTCCTCGATGTTAATCTAACCGAAGTTGACGAACTTGACGCAACAGATAGAGGAGCTAACGGATTTGGCTCAAGCGGTACATAAATAATCAATAAAAACAAGTCTAATTTTAATCCTATCACTTAACTAATATAAATTATCACATTAAATTACAAGCGATTTTAGCATTAAAATTATACTAAATAAATAAAGAAAAAAATAGGGAATATATACATCAATTAAGATAATATATGTTCCCTATAATTACATATTAACCCGCCGCTTCAAGAGTAATAGCAATCTTTTGGTCGGCGTTATTAGTAACAGTCTGAGTCTTAGTAGTATAACCAGTCTTGCTTACTTCAACAGTATAAGTATCGCCAAGGCCACTAAGCAAGAAGGTATTAGTCGTACCAGTGATAGGAGCAATCATGGTGCTATCAGCGTCAGCCACCTTAATAATAGCATCAGTAGGAGTAACATTAACAGTAAGAACAAAGCCGTCTTGAAGAGAAACAACGCCCTTAGACGGCTTGAAAAAACGCCCATCAAGACCTATACCGCAATTACCTTTAATCTTTGTAGGCGTACCAACATCTTCACCCTCAGAGCTATGTAAGGTAATTACCTTATCAGAGACAGTAAATAAATTACCGTCCCATAATTGACCGCAAACAGAAACAGCTTTACTAACATCAACCGTCGTTGCATTAGCATCACAGATAACGCCGTTAATAATCTTCATAGTTTCGTCTATTTTTATTCCACCACAATATTTAGCCATATAACATCATTTCCTTTCTACTTATCTATAAGTACCCTCACCTATTGAGGTTATATAAACAGTCATACTTGTGCCTACGACATTAGTTAAATTAATGCCCTTACCACTAGTTATTTTCTCGCATTTCCAACCATTCAGATTGACTAAACCAGTAATTGTTTCGCCATCAGGATAAACAGCTACACAAGTTAAGCCACCATGCGCATTATCTGAAGTAGTTACTAAATAAACGCCGTTAGATAAAGTAACATCAACACTTGAATTAGCTCCAACTTCTATAGATTGTTTCCTTACTGTGTCTGCCACAGCCGAATTAATCTGAGTATCGACATAGCCCTTATTTGGAATATCCACATTATTAACAGGTGCTTTAATAACAGCGGCAGAGCCATTTACCGTTAAATCGCCAGCTATTTGTAAACTGCCAGATACATTACTATATGCCGCTAATTTATCATCGACATATTTTTTATTCGCTAATTGATTATCGCCCGTAGGAGCGTGAGTATCAATTAAATGCCCATCACTTGTATATCTTGCTATACATTGTGCTCCACCAGCATCAGATACTAAACAAACATCAGGCTTAGTACCATTTTGGAGATATGCCTTTAATTCACCCGGATTAGCCGCTACCAATGGTACTTTTCGAGCAACACAATCATCAACATATTTCTTATTAGCAATACAACCATCAGCCGTAGGCGCATCTGCCAATACTTCTTGGGTTAATTGCCGTAAATTAACAGCGTGATCTGGTGCGCTTGGAGTTCCAACAGCAACTGGTACATATTCACTCTGAGAAGATGCTTTAACAAATGCTGCTGAGCCGCCTGTAGAGCCAACCAGCCGTGGGGCATTAATGCCCGGTTCAATAACAGAACCAATATAAATCGGAGCAGAACCGTCAACATGTAATTTTTGTATACTTGTAATAGAATTGCTATTCATGTTGATATTGCCATCCATTTTGCCACCTTTAAGTGGCAATAATGTTTGCTCAGACTTAGACCATGCGCCATTTAAATAGCTAATCGTAGACACCTTATTTTCGTCAACTCTAGTAAACACCACTTCTGTAGCCGATATAGAAGTCAAGCCATATACATCGCCATTAAGTTCACCACTTATATATTTTTTCGCTAAAGAAGCGGCTACGATCTCTTGAATAGATTTATCTGCATTAAATCCTGCCACCGCATCTGATGTAAAGCGAACAATCATGTTGTGGTTATCCACATAATACTTAGTGGCCGCCTCTAAATCTTCAGTAGGATTGTCGGCTAAATGTAACCGGCCACTTAATATTCCGCCAGACAAAGATAGATATTCAGACAAATCGGCAGTGTCATCGCTATCAGACCAATTATCTGCCCCATTGCTGTGAGTATATTGAATAGACCTTGTTTCAATAACTTGTCCATCTAATCTAACCTCAGTATAACCAAAAGTAAAACCAGCTTCATTCTCATTAGCGAACTCAACATTCATCAAGCTAAATTCGCTACTATTTAATCTAACAACTAAATTTTCTTTTGCATCAAACGCCGATTTGATTTCAACATAAGTCTTATCGGCGGTATAAGTTTTATTATTGACATTTTCTGTTAATTGAATAACAAAATTTCTCGATGCTAATGCTTGCCAATGAGTAACATTACCATCATTACTTAAAAAATGTCCGCTTGTTTCATCAGTAATTGGAGGTAATCCGGTGTCAATAGCCGCTGTATCTTCAGGTTGTTCTACCCATTCATTTGAAACTTGATTATATTTGTAATATTTACCAGTATTGATTTCATAGAACTCATCGCCATTATAAGCGCTTACGATCGTTTTATCATCAGTACTTAATCCGCAATATTCATTATATCTTTTTGAGTCATAATATGCCGGTCTTTCAAGTGTAATCAAATTATCTCACCTTACCTTCGTGCCAGCGGTTGTTTTCGGCATCATAACGATATATCCTGCCCGTATCTATTTCTTTGTAAACAGCGCCATTTTCTACATTAACTGGCTTAGTATCAATCGAACGACCAGAAAATGTAGGTGCTTTATAAAAATTATTATACGCCGAGCGATATTGAGTAATCATATCATCACTCCAATTCAATCAAAAAATAAAAAACTAAGAGAGCTAATAAATTTTACTAGCTCTCTTAGTATATGCGTGTTTAATTGTTAATAAGCCAAGCCCATATCGCTTCATCTGCTATGCCAGTAATAGGCAATTTAGCTTTAGCCTGAGCTATCTTAACTGCATTTAACGTGCCAGAGCCAAAGTCAGCATCAGCGCCAGACGAGCCACAAGAAATACCACCGTCGATCAAAAGATGCTGAAGCTTCTTGACTGAATTGCCTTTATCTCCGCTCTTGAGCACAGGAGGATTAAACTCAACTTTAATCTCTTTGGGTTTATCGGGCTGAGGTTCGCTAGGCTTTTCTTCTTCGGGCTTTTTACCTATATAATCATCAGTTCCATAACCATCATTATACATAGGATGCCCAAAGCCAGCTATCTCATATATATAACGTTTCTTCTTAACAACGCCATCAACACCATTGCGAACTTCTTGATTGCCTTCAATAGTATCAATCATAGTATCAGACACACCGATAACTAAACCAGTATGCCCAGTAGACCCCATGCCATCAGACAAGAAGAATTGGTCGCCTATCTGAGGTTTCGTATCAAGTCTATTTTGAGCTTTATAATATGCCATAGACTGAGGGCAACCAGCACCATAGCTATATTGGGGCTGACAATTTACAGTGAAAGAATCGTTCGCTCCATATGCCTTAACAAAACACCAGTCACAGAATATATCACACCAATTCAACCCTTGCTTACGGTCATGATAATAATAATTCTTTATAGCGTCTAAATCTCTAGCGTACTTATTAAAATTAGCCTGCCCAGCATTGGCTTCTCTGTTATCAAGCTGTGATTCACTCTTTTTTTCAAGATAGCCAACTTCGGCATAAGCTACGTCAAGTAATATCTGTCTATCAAATTGAGTCTTAGTAGGAATAGGAGCAGGGATATTATCTTTCTTAGATTCAGTCGGTTCGTCTTTCTTTGTATTATCAGCAAGCAATTTAGCCCAAGTAGCCTCACCAATAATACCATCAGCCTCAAGCCCATTAGCCTTTTGGAACGCTATAACGGCGTTATATGTACCCGTGCCAAAATCACCATCGGCTCCAAAACTGCCACAAGAAAAGCCTTTAGCTATAAGAAACTGTTGCGCTTTCTTTACATATGTGCCCTTATCGCCCTTCTTAATTTCAGGCATACCAGTCGAAGTAGACGTGTTATCATCCTGCTTAGGTTCATTGGGGGTGACAGGTACAACCGTACTATCTTCAACTGAATCGCCAGTAAACCCATCGTTATAATTAGGTCTACCATAGCCAGCTATAAGGCTATAATTGCGTGGATAAGACTTTTTAAACACGCCGCCACCATTAGATATAACACCAGCAGAGCCAGACGTATTGCCCTCAATGGTATAAACAGTCGTATCGTCAACTTTGTATACTAAGCCAGTATGATTACTAGAACCAACATTACCAAAGAATATCTGGTCGCCAACTTGAGGCTTAGTAGCTCTAGTATAATATTGCTTATTGGCTATATAATAGTTGAGTGAATAAGTACAGCCAGCACCAGAAGAACCCATCTTTTGGCAAAGAAGATTAAGAGCATTTTCAACACCAAAGCATTTAACAAAAAGCCAATCAACAAACACATCACACCAAGCATAGCCCTGTTTATTACCATTATAAAAACCACCAACCGCATCTAAATCACGAGCATACTTAGTATAATTATTATATCCGGCATTAGCCGTCTTATCATCCAATTGTGCATTAGTTCTCTTTTCGAGATAGCCAACCTCAGATTCAGCAAGCGCGATTATTTTCTTTCTGTCAAAAGAATTACTAACAGTAGGCGTATCATCTTGCTTAGGCTCATCAGGAATTATAGCCTTATCTTTAATAATATTCATCCATGCCTTTGCATAAGCACAACGAGTAGAAATAGCTTGAGACTGATTGGCAGGTTTTTCATAATTTGTTACACAAATTTTAACAGCCTTAGCATAATCAGTAGTTGTGCTTGCCACTTTCCATACAGAAGTGTAGCGTGTCTGCATCTCTTTTATCATAAATGCAATCTGAACATCTAAGTCACCCACAGATTTGCCCTGAGATTTTGCATAATTAAGTAAATTACGCTTTCTCTCCCACCAAGTCCATTGAACTATACCATAACCAGCCGAATCTTTTTCGAAATATTTGCCGTTATATATAATTTCGCCATTATCAGCACGTCTAGTATATTCAGCATCAGTAAGCTTAAAACGATTAAGATATGCAGTCTCACAACTCATGGGGTCAAAATCGCTCGTTTCACCTTGGAGATTGCCAATTGTACCAATAGCACCAGCATATGTCATACCAGCCTTACGTAAAGCATTATAAATATATATTGCTCTTTCAGTAATTGTCATTTTATTCCTTTCTGCCTGCCTTTCTTAGCATAGCGTCAATTGCAGCCTTTGCATTATCGCAATGACTCATTTATCTACTGCCTCTAACACATTCAATACAGCTTTCATGTCTTGCTTTTCCTCGTCAGTTCCACTCTGCTTTATTTCCGCGATTTTGGCAAGGATAGCGTTTTTCCTTTCTTCTATCGTCATGTATTCACCCCCAGCGCGGATTCTATTTCCGTCAGTGCGGATTCGTACTGTGCGAGCTGCTGGCGCTCGTATTCACGCTGCGCCGCGTCGAGCTCCGCCCAGTCGCGCCACGGGGAGATCATCTCACCCGTAAACTCTACGCCGTCGTCACGTGTCCACGTATGTCCCGTGGGGACATAGCGATAACCCTCTATGTAGGCTGCGCACTTGCCGTCAAATACATCGGTCTTGACGGCGGTCATCGTGCCGTGGTGTGTGACATGGCACTTGTAGTCGTTGTCTATGTAGATTGTCATAGTCTCCTCCATTACTCAAGCCAGATGTTATAAATTGTAGCAACAGTCCAATAGCCATGGATACAAATATTATAAGAACCAGAATAAGCAGATATATCTAAGGATTCAACTTTACGTGTTAATGAAGTACCAAAATTTAAGCCTGCCTCTGTAATTGTGGTACTCTTTGAGGGTGATATATATCCTCTGGTTAATGTTCCAGCATATGTTCTTATGCTATCAATATAAAGTGTATTATAATTAGACAAATCTACCCAAGTATTAAGAGACGCATCGGAGTTCTCCCCATCAAGCAATTTCATAAAATTACTATCTATAGTAAAATTATTTCTAACTACAAAACCACCTACATTTCCGTCTGTCTCCGAAAATAAATAAAGACGATAACTCAACGTTAAGGATTTACTTTCACCATCTGTTGAGATTGTAACTGTGTTTGTTGTTGATTGAGAACCGTCAGTACAAGTAAATACCCAATCACCAGCATAATGTACGACACAATTCCAAGCGCCACTAGTATCAGGTGCATTAAGAGTTATATCGCCCATAGCAGTAGAACAAGTAGAACCAGCGGGATAAGTAACAGCTATCGTAGCAGTAAAATACGCTAAAGTAACACTCTCAGTTTGTCCATCAGCCGTAATAGAAACATTTTGACTCGAACTTAATGCGCCATCGGTACAAGCGACAACCCATGTACCTGTGCCCGGTACGACACAATCCCACGTACCGCTTGTGTCAGGGGCAGTAAATACCGTACTGCCCTTAGTAACAGTACAAGTTGAACCAGCAGGATAAGTAATGTTTATCGTAGCCGTAAAGAACGCAATAACCACAGAATACGTCGTAGTTATAGTTACCGTTCTCGTTTGTGTTTGCAATTCATTGCTTATAGATACAGCCCATTCGCCAGTAGTTAAGCCTTGGAATGTAACTACACCCGTAGTGCCAGAGTTTTTAGTATATGATTTAGTATCTTTCGATACTGTTACATCAGTATTGATAGGAGCCTGAACAGTAAGTATAGCGGCACCATCTCTGCCGCCACCAGCTCCGCCTACCATATTAAATATCATATAAGATTAACCTCTCTTATAGAATTATTAAAACATTTACAGTTAATGCCGTAGTCGGCACGCTCTCACAAGAAAATGTCAGACTATTTACCGCCTGAGCAGAACAATATACGCCAGATTCACCATAAGCCGTAAAAGAATTTGCATTAGGCGAAACAACAACAGACGTACTTGCCGTCACGCCTTGAACAGTAACCGTCTGCTTATTGTTGCTCCAACCGGCCACAGTCAAACTCGCCGTTTTATTTGCCGTAACAGGGTCAATCCCCTCGGCCTTATGTGTACTGGCATGAGTTGCAGGAGTTGGAAGCAATGTATCATAATCAGTACCATTATACCGATTTATATCTATTTCATATGTTTGAGCCAAATTTATATCACTCCTTCATTTTTAACCAAATTTGACCTAAATATCTTTTAGCAGGTTGTGCAATAGATGATTCAATACCGACTGGCTCGTGATTAACAAATATTTCCCAATATTGGGATGTTGTGCTTGGAGTTTGATTCACGTTAGTAGCCTTTGCCACCCATGACGCATTATTATAAAATACTAAATCAAGTGGATTATAATTAACAACGGAACTCCAAGCGTATCTCAGATTAAGGCCAACGCCCGGTGCACCTTGTTCGCCTCTAAGCCCTATCTCTTTCCAATAAGTAGTATTAGTAGGCAAGTTGCCTATACTACTATCGACGTTAATATACATATAATACAGATTGTTATATACAACAAAATTGTATCGAGTATATTCTTCGCCAACATCCCAATCATGCGCATTCTTAAATTCATTTATCAGCGCATTATATTGAGCCTCTAATGCCGCCATATAATCAGGCACATTAGTAAAATAATTATTCTGTTGAGCCGTTAATGAATCGACTATATCATTAATTTTATCAGCATCAAAAATCTTAGTATCTAATTGAGGATTGGCCGAAATAATATTGCTCATTCCGGCATAATCGCCATTAGCCATATCTTGGACGTATTGATTTTTTAATGCTAAATCATCTATTTGTATATCTTGTACTCTGATCATTTATCACCATCACGACTTTCTCTTAAACCACAAATAGCCCTCTTGCATATTTATAGGCTCTGTAGTAGTAAATGGATAAACGACCTGTTGCGGACTATATATACTTTGCCAATATGTTGAGCCAGATTGCGGCGTTTGATTAGTATTCTGAACCAAACAACCCCATACTACATTATCATATACTACAACATCTTCAACATAATAAGTCTCATCAGATTTCCAAGCATATCTAAATGATAAATTTTCACCAGACGCGCCTTGTAATCCTCTAAGGCTTAATTGTCGCCAATAACTACTATTGGTAGGCACAGTTCCAACAGGTGGCCTAACAATACATATAAATACTTGCGTATCGCCATTAACAATATAAGTAATAAAATTATTTATCTCATATTGCTTACTTGCGCTATAATCCCCAACATAATTAAATTGATTTATTCTATTGCCCCATATAGTTTGCTGAGACTGCACATAAGGCTCTATATCGGTTTTATAAAATCGCTGTAATGCTACACAAGTGTCCATCAGCGTGTTCATTTTTGTAGCATCAATGAATTTCTGATTAGCATTTGTTACTTGGCTATAATATTGCTGTGCCAATGTATTATTGCCAGCTTGCATAGCTTGTTGATAGCCAGTTACAGCCGCGCCATCAGCTATGGACATATTGAGCATTGTAACGAAAGAATTTATGCTATCAGGGAATGTCGTAAATTGAAGAGACGGATATGTTACACTCAAATACTTATCTCTCCTTTCTATTAAAATGACTCATACAGAGGGTAAAATCTACTTAAATTCCATGTTTGTTTACCATCGGGAGCTAAATCAACATCAATAGACTGAACTAAATATTGATTAATTATATTGCCACCTAATGGTCTATAATTAACTTTCCAACCAACATCAGCCCAATATATAGGCACTGTTGTTACATTAATAGTATCATTAAGCCGACATCTTAAATATATCTCATATTTAGCTCTTTCTAATGCCAATTCATCAGTTTGTATATTTTCATAATCATCGCCATATAAAGGTAATGTTATTTTACCAATAGAACTACCAACATAAAATGGGCTATTAGGATTATTATCTTGCCACTTGGCTTGGGCTTGCGCGTGTCCCATAAATAACCAAGTACCATTAGCTTGGTAAGAAAATACCCAATATGTATCTTTAGCTAATTGCATAATTGGTGCGCCACTCGCATTAACAATTGAATGATGACCAAGAAAATTAATTACTAATCCCTCGCCATTAGTTAATATCAAGCTCTCACTGACCACATAACCGCCTTGAGGTAAAAAAGTTTCATTAGTAACCGAACCGACCTCAGTAGTTAAATTCTCCCCATCAATAGTATATAATATGCCACCGCCAGAAGTAGCATCTTCGGGCAATACTAACCCTATCATATCATATTCTTTTAATTCAGTCAAGGCTGAAAATTGCGGCACTATTATATTATCTTGAACGGTCGTTTTATCTTTCTCACTAAAATTATCAGGCTCATGTATAGTGCCATATACCTCAATAGCATTTTTAACCGACTCAAAATCAACATCGACTGATTCACTAATGGCATTATTGTCCCATGTATTTAAGTCAATTCTTATAGGGTCATTAGCCCTATAAGGTATCATATCATAATGAAATATTCCATCAGCATCAAAATACATTTGATAAGACGGTAATATATCTCTTAATGCCTCTAATACATCCCACCAAGTAGAGCCTTGTTCAAACTCCATCTCATAAGGAATATCTTGAATAGCGCCGTCAATATTCTTACATTCTGATACTACATAGCGATTAAAGCCATTTTCTTTTAATATGCCGATAATGATTTCTCGAATATTTTGACCGACACTGAGCAACACTTTATCTTCACCAGCCAAACCGGTTACATAGCCATTTCTCAGTCCGGTTAATTTAGCCATTAAATCAACGCCTTGAAATGATAAAGTATGCGTCTGTGCATCATAACTATAACTCGGCTGATTAATTAAATATATACCCATATTAGTCCATGATATTTCGCCAGTACGAATATCATCGATGCCGACATAAATTTGTATATATTTATCTAGCCATATCTTGCCACCAGCTTGAACATTATATGAGCTATCAGTCACTACTAACTCAATGTTACAAGTTCGCCGCATATCACTATTGGCATCAATACTAACTGAGCCTTTAAGTAAATTACCCTCTAAGCTATCAACCGTTAAAAACTGAAAATTAAGCAAATCAACCCTTATATATGTATTTCGTATGTTTTGATGTGCCGTATTATACTGTGATTGAGTAATTTGATTAGACATTAATTACTCACCTCAGTTAAGCTATTATTATACAAGTCGGCTTGATTATTAGAATCGCCTATTTCAGTCCAGTCGAAACTAACGTCAGCTATGCCCATGCCATAATTGTTTTCATAGGACGTTGAGATATTATCTGTTACGAACATTAGCCAGCTATTTCCGTTCCAGTCCTTTAATATCTTAGCCTTTTTATTGGTTAAAAAGTCCTTCAATGCTTTTTGCTCTTTAACCATAGCTATCCGATTCATCGCCTTAGTCTTGAGATAATTATCGGCTAATACAGTACCAGTTACGGAACCAGTTTCATAATTAATCAAACCATTACTTACAACAACGGGATATTTACGACCATAAGGCTCAAATACGCCTATTTTCTGTACGCGCTCATTAGTGCCATATTTAACACCAGCATAAAATTTATATATAGTGTCTAAATCACATATAAATACACCATCAAATTTTGTTGATATTGTATTAGTTATATAATTACCCTCAACACCGCCAACAACTGGTACAAAAGCATATTCATACTGTTCCCCACTTGCGGCCAAATTATCATTAAATGTAAAAGATAATGTAGACATTTCATCGACCGAAATATATTTTAATGAAACCCAATCAAAATCAGTTGTCTTACGACGCTTTATCTTAATGCCATCTATTGAAGATAATGAGAATGCACTATTACCAGCAACTATATTGCCATTAAAATTAGCGTCCATAACAGTCAAATATTCCCAAGCAGTAGGGATTTCTGAACTATAAGCACTATCTACATCTCTTGTTACATTCCAATGGTCAAATATGCCATTGGTTAATCTAACCGTTTTGAAGTTATTAGCCATTATCGGCGCGGGGTCTAAGGCATTGCCATCTTTACAAAAATTATATCCACACATCATAAACATTGACAACACCTCCTTATCATGTTGTTACATTAGCTAATTTTATGGTATATTGATAACCAATACGCCTAATCCAAAATTGTATTTTATCGGTTTCTGTCGGCTTAGGAATTGAAGCACTGTATATATAATATCTAACACTACCATTGGTAACAGTAGCATCAGCATATACAGTACCATCATCATTAGTTCTATATCGAATGGTTATCTCATTATCATAATCATCTATCATAGTGATTATATTTGAGTTTTCATTAAAAGCTCTGCCCCATAAAGAAGCCGTAAAATTATCACTTAATTCAAAGCCCGAATCCCATTGAACATATCTACCGCTATTTCTATCATCAACCGCCGTATTATTATCAATATAAATGGGCGGCGTAGGATTGCTCTTAGCGCCAATCTCAATTAAATTTGATTTAACTAATACATACCCACCAGAACAGTTATTGCTTAATTCAATAATACTAAATAAACTAGGAACAGTATATATAATTGATATAGCAATAAGTCCAGTATCTACTTGAGTACCTTGAGCCGTTTGTCCTATTGCTCTAATATAATAACTCGTTCTATCAACAAATCCTGTGAATTGATGAGCAATAATTGTAGGCGGTATAATTGTAACACCAACATATTGCACACCGCTTGTCGCTATTTGTATTCTTTGAGCGTCATATAAAGTGAATGAATAGCTATTCAGCAATTCACCCTCAGCTTGGTTATATGTAACTTGAAAATTATACGAACTGTTGGTTATGGTATTATTTATAGGTAAATTACTAAACGTAAAGCTCGGAGTGGAATAACAATAAAATTGTATGCTATTAGATTGCGAAGAAGCCGCACCATTAGCATTATATGTTACTATATAAGCCGAATAATATACGCCATTGGTTAGTGTATTAGCTGGTAATATATGCTCAAATTTATAAGTAGTCTGTACCGCCCGATAGACAACTTCACTCGTGGCTTGATTAATTATGACTAATCTATTCTGTGTTACTTGTTCGCCACCAACTACATTAAAAGTAAATGTACGAGCTTGTGTAGCATCAAATGCCGCTTGTGAATATAAAATAGGAGTAGTTAACATAACATTATATCACTCCTTTACGATTTAATTTTATACCAAATATCACCACTGTTCATATTAGTAGGTTGAGTTGAAACGAGCTTATTCTTATTTGATTCTGGATAAGGTGGAGGATTACTTGCTGAATATTGTTTTACATTATCAACATTACTCAATCCTATATCTGATTTATTAAGAGTAACGGCACCAGTTTTAGTATTAACAGAAGTAACAGGATAAGACACATTATTCGCCACATAATCAACTATACCACCGGCATCGGCGACAGCATTGGTGGGGTCGTATGTTGCTCTCAGCATATCACCACCACCAGCCGCAGTTATCGCATCCGCTACAGCTTTCTCACTCGGTACTTTAGTTGTACTTGAACCCAGTGTTGTTGTTACATCAGAAGTTGAAACAGCCCCTACATCACTGGCGACTAAACTGACTGCGCCTGTTTTACCGCTTACAGAAGTAACAGGATAAGGCACATCGGTTAATTGAGAACCATCACCAATAAACTTAGTTGCTCTCACTTGCGCTGGGAATATAGCATTTTGATTCATATCATATTCATATAAATGCCCAGTTTTCGCCATAGCGCTAGTGGTTGCCCAAGCACTAACGCCGTAGAATAAAATATTAAGTACAGAGAAATTATTCAGCAAAGAAGCCGCCAATGAGGAAATACTAAAAATAAACCGAATTGAAGCTATTTGTTGTGATGAAGCGGGGGGGCCTCCAAACGGCGCATTTAATGGAATAGAATTCCATCCTGACCAACCCGCTACCTCATAGATGTCTACTGTCGTGAATATTGTCGGCGATTCCAAAAGAGACTGTTCAATCACAACCTTACACCCACGAGCACCATTCGTGCGGACGTTAATTAATATTTTTCTTAACGCAGTATAAAAACCACAGTCATTCGCATTAACTGTAATTCTAAGTTTATCTTGAATCGTAGCGGGTGTATTTACTTTTTTACCTATAAAGTAAGTAGTGCCTATTAAACTTAATAGTTGTCTCTTGGAATCATCGGACGCGTCATAATCCACCCAAGTTGCGCCATCATTGTTACTATATTCAACTGTAATCCCCGTTGCGTGGGAAAACTCGGCCTTATTCGACGCAAATAAAGAACATAGCCCAGCGTCAATTGGTGAAACACCATTCGCAATATTAGTTCCGCCCCATTGCAAATATCCATCATACAGCCCAGAAGTAAAAGCGCCGGTTACGTCAGCAGAGCCATCAAATGCCACACCATTTATTTTTTTAGCCGAAGCCAATTTAGTAGCAGTCGCGGCATTCCCATCGGCGGATAAAGCTCCAATATCCGCAGGAGTTAAAACAATATCTTCATTGAGCTGTTTAGAATTAACCTTTCTAGTATCGGGTACGGCATTGATGTCACTAGCTTGAGTGGGCACGATTATATTAGCCGTAATATTATCAGCATCATTAGCCGTGAACTCCGCTACTTTAGCCCCATTCTTCTGTATGGTTAATTTGGCATCATTAACTACTGGTATGATAGTAGTATCTGGCATTGCACCTACATCAGCAGCAGTTAATTTGACATCGCCCTTTTTATTATTAACACTTGTTACCGGATATGTGATTTCACCAATTTTATTACTAACAAAAGAATCTATGCCACCAGCGGTTTTAACATCGCCATTGGCATCATAGTCGACTTTTTTCATATCGCCTTGCCCAACACTTGCTAAGGCAACTTGTACGGCTTTTTCGCTCGGTATTTTAGTTGTACTTGACCCTAATGTTTGAGTAATATCGGTTACAGCTACAGCGCCTATATCAGCCGGGCTTTTAGGTATATCTAAAGTTGCAATAGATTCTCTCGCCTGAGCATCTTTTATATTATACTTTACATTATCAACAGTTATAGTTGAAATATCTGCCATATAGAACAAACACCTCCTTTAAGTAGTTGATTTTGTACTCAGCACACCATTAACAATCTCTAACCCATTGCCTATTTTAACGCCACCTAATTCCGTAGCGGAAGCAATAGGCAATACATATTCATCTGGACTACTTGTAGAAATAACAAAAGCTTTACTCATTCCAGCAGGAGGTACAAATACAGGATATTTCTTGCTTATCTTAGGCGCATAATCGCCATAATAAGATAAATTATATCCAATAGTATTTATATCTACTACACAAGTATTATTGCCTTTTACTTCTGTTACTACTCCAAATAATATGTTAGGGGTTGATTTTTTAATAGCGGCATCAACAATTATTTTTATTGCATCAAGTATTTCTTTTTGAACTTTTGTATCTGCCATTACTTCACCTCTATTATCAAAAGGGGTAAGATTAACTTACCCCTCATTAATTTATTATGCTCTTGCATAACTATATTGATATGCAAGATTCTTTAAGCCATCTAAGAACTCACCAGCATTAGAAACGCTCGGTAATTCAAGCCGACTAATATCAAAGGAGTAGTTAGTCACTATGGCTCGTCCTATGTTGGACAGGGCATCTTTAATATTAAGGCTTGACAATGCCATGAGATTCTTTGTTGCTTCAGCCGGGATTATACCATCGCCATGTCCAAGCACCCGCATCTCAGGTCCATTTTCGCCAACTAAAGATAGTCCACCTCTTGCGTTAGTTGTACCATTAGCATACTTACCTGTTAACTGGTCGACTTCTCTTTGAGCTTTTGCTATAGCATCAAGATTCTGTAAATACTGGAAACGACCGCCACTAAGCGCATATACCCTATTCTCTTTGGCTTTAGCTAAATCACTTAATTTCTCTTCAAGCCTAATCTGATCTTCAAGGGACTGATTTTGATACTTATATATTTCTTCCTCATGTTGCCAATATTCGTCTTTAGCATCACTAAGATTTTTTAAGTATCGCTCATTCATTATCTCTAAATCACGATAATACTGTGCTTCAGAGATAACATCCATATTAAGCCAGTGTTTCTTTTCTTTTAGCCATTCCTCAAAATTCTTCTTTAAGTCCTCGCCAGAGCCATAAAGAGTAGTAACACCAGAATAAGTCGGATCATTTCGCCTATCGGGGTATTTAGGATTATTCTTAGTGCCGTTGGCCATAGCCGGGATGGGATTCTCGGCTACATCATCCACTGTTAAGCCACGGTCTTTAAGAATGCCTTGGGTTTGTCTAGCTGTATAAATTTTAGCGCCCTTAGGTATTGGCTGGACGGTCTCTTTACCATCATTGTAAATTTGACCAACACCATCATGTACGACTAATTCACCAGCAGAACCATTAACAGGTGCGCCATCATTTATTAATGCTAATCCACCCGGAGCCGATTTAGTACCAGTTGCATACTTACCTGTTTTCTTATAATTAACCGTAACAGTTACAGTTTTATCATGCAACTGGTCAAGTCCACGTTTAATAGTAGCAAGATTCTGTATAGCAACACTAGCACCGGAACAAACAACAGAGAAATATTTGTCTGGTATGGTATAGTTCTTAATGGTGTTAAGGTTTGTTAAAGCAGAGGTTATATTAGCTTTAACAGTTACTTTAGGTTTAACATTAGATAATGCATCAGCCGCAGATTGAACGTCTTGAATTTGCGCTCTAGCCTCTGGCGCATTAGTCGTTATAGTAACATCAACACCAGCAACAATATTATTTATATCATTTGTTACTGAATTGATTTGTTCTTTAGCCGCAGAAACATCAGCTTCAAGCGTTACTTTAACTGTTTTGCCATTAATCTTATCTATCCAGTCGGCAATATTTTGTAATGCCCCTTCAAGTTCGTGACCTTCCGCAACTGTACTAATGTGGACATCCATGCTCTGATCTTCCACACTATCATTGACTGCTTCTATCTGATTTTTAGCTTCTTCGGCGTTTGTTTCGACATTAATATTTTTATCGCTAAATTTAATGCCTTCGGCTTCTACCAACTTGGCAATAAAATCATCAATATTGCCAATTTTAGATAAATCAATAGCGTCCCCCGCAGCTAAATCTAACAGCGCTGTCTTTAATCCCTTAACAGAAGTTATACCTAATTCAGAATTATTAACAAGTGCCTTAGCGACTTCTCCTATTGCACTTGAACTATTCTTCATGTGGTCGGGGAAACTAGCCAACGCTTTATCTGCGGTTTCAACCGATTTATTATATTTATCTAATGCATCCTGACCCTCTTTGTAAGCATTAAGTAGATTATTATAATTTGATAACCATTGCGACTCAGCATCAGATAGTTTATCACCATTTTCTAATCTAGCTTGCAAACCATCAGCTATTTGCTTATTTGATTCTATGTAGCTCTTTGCAAGATTTAATTGTTCTTGAGTAGGTTTTGCACCCTTGCTTATGTTATCAGCAAGCTCCTGAAACGCCGATGAAGAGGTTTCTAAATCTGCAACAACATCATCTATAACAATGCCGAAATCTTCAAGCTCATTTTGCATATCTTCGACAGACTTAATCGTGCCGTCAGCGTTTACCCATGAGAGCCCCAATGCCTTAGCATAGGCTTCCGCCGCTGCTTGAACGCTACTAAATTTAGATGGTAACGCATCCAAAGCATCAAATCGTGCAATTTCTTCAGCAGTTAAATCAAAGCCCTTAAATCTGTCTCTATCGCCATACTGTAAATATTGTCCATAGATACTACGGTCTGCGCCATGAACTTTGGTGCCCATTTTAACGCCGCCCTTAATAGCTTCTTGATACGCACCTATAGCAGCCTCAGTTTGTCTCTGTTTTTCAAGGTCTATAAGTTGCTGATAATACTCTATCTGATCTTGAAGAACTTCTATTTCGTGCTGTTGTTCAGATGTTCTATCGGCATAGGGTGTATTATTTAATTCATCGAGCTTTTTCTTTGTATCATCTAAGCTTTGTTGATACTCTTCTGTCTTTTGCTTAGACTTATCAAATTCGCCCATGAATTTATCGAATTTGCTGTCGGCATTTTTTATCGCGTCTACAATTAAAATAATAGCCGCCGCGACAGCGCCTATAGCCAACGCTATGACTGTCCACTTACCGCCAGCGGCCATCCCCAGAAAAGCCTCTACGCCACCCGTGGCTTTTTTAACTGAAGATGCAATGCCAATTATTTTGCTAATAAATTCACCGGCAATACCAGTAACACCAGTAATCGCACCGCCAAATAATACTGCTTTAGCAACGGCTTGCCCCATATCAGTGTTAGCAAATTCGAGTAATTTTGTGCCAGCATCTAATATTGAACCGATAAATTCTTTTGTAATTGTATTGGATGCAAAATTCTCATATGCGGCTTTGAGATTTTGTAATTTCGCCTCAATAGATTCCATATAAGAGGCATTTTCATCCATTGCAGATTTTTGTGAATCATAAGCCGTATTAGCAGCATCTATAGCCGCTTGGAAGTTATTCATAACCGCACCGAATACTTCAAACTGGTTCTTACCAGCATAAGCCAATGCTATAGATTGCTGCTCAGAACTCGACATATTGTCCCAATCGGATTTCAAATCTTTGAATATCTGGAATGTCGATTTCATATCTCCCGTGGTTTCATCCATAAGAGATAAAGATTTTGTTGCGCCACCAACTTTATATTCAATTTCTCCTGCATCATTAGCGGCTTTTGCAAAGTTGTTGCCGATGGTTCTAAGTCCACGTGACACTTTTGTGGCTTGTCCGGTCATAATTTCCGTACCAGCCACGACAAGTCCTATAGTTGACTCAAAATCATTACCTAAAACGCCCATTGCAGAGCTAGTTTTAGATAAAGCCGTGGCAACATCTGTAGACGAAACGGCAAAATTATTGCTGACGGCATTAATTGCATCTATGATATGAATCGCGTTCTCAGCAGGAATATTGAACGCTTTCATTTGAGATATTATAATACTTGCACTATCACTTGCAGATATCGCATCATCAGCAACATTTTGGTATAATGTCGCTACTTGCGCCAGAGTCGCGGAATCTTCATCATTGAATGAGTTCTTGCGAAATTCCAATCATTATTCAATAGTATCGTTACTACTATTAGTGTTTATAAAATTATCTATACTTTGTTTGTAAGTATCATCGTCGAACTCCCAATAAGGGATTCTAAGTAAGGGAATATTATGAGAGTTGCAATAATAATCTTTTATTTTATCATATTTGCGCAATTCAACAAAATATTCTTTATAATGTCGCTCCCCATCAGCTTCGATTAATAACCTATTAGGTTTATCATAATTCAGGCAAAAATCAAAAGGCAACATTCTTTTATTGCCACGACAATCAGAAAACTTAAATTCGCGCTTATAACTTATACACAATTCGTCTAAATAATCAGCTACTTTTTGCTCTAAACAACTTAAATCTCTATCACCCTCAGCACAATGTCCACCATCGTTTATATCAAGATAATACTGTAATCTATTGTGAAAATTGTTCCAACATATATCATAAGTAGTTCCATATTTATCTTGAATCGTAACAATAGACCTATTATAAAGCTGCTGTTTACCAATCGGTTTAATTCTATCAACAGGCGTAAGGACTTTGTAGCCATACTTTTCAAACAAGCTTATTACCTTTTGAGCCGACAGTCTGCGACCTTCTTGAGAGCGCTTATGCGCACATTTAGTACATAGCCCCGGATAGGTCTGGACTTTCAAACTACACCACATAATATCGTATCGCTCTCCACATTCTTTACAGGAACAAGTGAGTTTTATTTCTGTCTTGCCACCTCGAACAACATTGCGAATATTATAGGGTTTTATATTGTGCCCTTCACACCATGCTTGAATTTCTTTTAATTTATTATTTCTCATTATAAACACCTCTTATATTTTCACATAAGTTTAGACTATATCTTTATCTATTTATCAATAGATATGGAGCACTTCGGACTCACTTGAATCCTACAGATATTATTTCAATCTTAGTCGTTGGACTTTCCAATAACTCAATATTGGCTTAGCTGCTGATTACCCAATTCTTACAATTGTCACACTTCGGTATGTAAGACTCTAAGGGCTTCCCAGCAATTCACCCCATTCATTATATATGTCGCCATATACTCAACCAAATTATTTAGTTGCAGCCTCAATCATTTCTGACTAATTAATCAAGGCCAAAAATAATGTTCATCAAAAAATTCACCATACTGTTCGAGTCCTTCTTCCTCTTCAGTTTTTATCTGAGTCTCAGAAGGAACATGTCTATTACTATCACTTGTTTTAGGCTTTGTAACCAATGAATGTATAATACTTGCAAAAAATGTAATATACACAACTGGTACAATAATAACTACAACAACAATCACCATAAACATATAATCAACCTCCTTTGGTTGATTCAACCATAACACATAATGAATCTTTTGTCAAGTAGTTTTCAATTACTTATCGACTATTTCTTCATCCTATAAATTGGTGGACTGCTCTGTATAGTCTGTTGACACATCCCTCATCAGGACTTCGCGCCCAATCTGCCCTTTTGTCCCGTTTATTATATAATATTCGTGACATAATACTTAGGTCTTTCGACCATATATTATCCTTGCCGTTTTATTGATTTCTCACCATGTAGTTGCATAATTTTATATTATGTGGAGCAAATCTACATATTTTTCACACTTAGGCCTATCTCATCCTTATGTTGTGGTGGCAAGGCTCTTGAGGCTTTCAAGGGTTTAGGAGCTATTCTTCGTGCTGGTTTACCATCCCATCACGGCGGCTCAGAAAAGTTAACCGCTACGTCCAACTTGCTTACCCATATCGGCAAGCTTTTTAGTGTAATCATCTAATGACTTGCCAGACAAATCGGAGACTTTCTTGAACTCTGTTTGTGCAGAATCTAACTTCTTTGTCTGTTCAGCCATACTAGTTATTGCCTTGGCACAATTATCTAATATAAGTCTATACTGTTGATAAGTTAAACCGGCAGCTTTAGCCTTGTTATCGGCTTCCTCTGTCGCTTTACCTAACTTCCCAACTTCTTCAGCACCACTTGCTTTAACTGTTAGCTTGCTTTGCTTTTCTTGTAGTTTAGCATCAATCTCGCTAGTGTCAAGGTCAACGCCGACTTTAATTTTCCATGCGCTATTCGCCAATATCCATCACACTCCTTATTGTGATTTATTCTCTTGGCTACGTCTGTATTTCATGATTTGGCTATAAGCTATAAGTATACCCTCAGCAATATCATCATCATTTAATTTGCTTTTAGGTGAAACCCAATTAAGCCCAATGCCAAATTCGTCATTCACCGTCTGTACGGCTTTTTGTTTAAGTATGTCTCTCTGTAATCCTTGTCGAGTACCATCATATAAATCAAGCTCTTTTCGCCAATGAACAGGTAAAAGAAATATTGGTTTACAATTATATTGACTACATAAAGCCAATATCATACCTTGCATAGCCCCTAATTTTACCAATGTTGACGAACCGGGCTTTAATGGTACATCTTCTATATACGCCCTTATTGGGTGGTATTTGCGCATTATATCACCCAATGATATTGCTTGTTCCTCTATACGTTCTCGCCAATCTTTATTCTTTGGCTTAATTTTGCCATACGCTATAAGGCCGGATTTATCAAATATACTATATCCAGTACAAGATGTAGATAAATCTAAGCCCATGATACAATTACTTCTCATTTAATCCTCATGTGATGTTTTAACCGGATCACCGCTTGATTTCTTAACAGGTAGCCCAGCTCGTTTCATGCCGCGCTGATATAATTCTATTATTTTATTTTTACTAAACCATTTATCTGTTTTCTTCCAAGCATTACGTTTCGTTGGTCTATGAAATAAACCGGGACCACTTTGATATATTAAATCTGCCATTTCATCAGCCATTGATTCACCATATATATCAGTGTGTTGTAAGTCGTCGGCATCAACAGATAAATAACTCGGCTCAAAATAAAATTCGCCCTCAACTGATTTATCCGATTTTGAGTGATCTATATCCCAAGCCAACTTAAAATCGTCAGTACGCTTATAGACATCAGGCGAATATGCGTCATATACTGTCTTTTGAACTTTCTTTTCATTCTCTATAAGCAATTCGCCCATCATATAATTCATAGCTTGGTCAAGCCTATCAGTTGCGGCCTTGGATAATTCTTCGTCGTTCTCAAACGTTGGCATTTCCTATAACATCCTTAATATCTATACCTTTAAGGTGTTCAAGCAATTCAGGCATATTTTGAGCTATATCAGCTAACATTCTGACGGGTGACTCATAATGCTTAATGGCGGCATAAATATCAAAAGAATTACGTATGTTCATTTTAACCTCATGATAAAGACCGCTCATAGCAATCATATCGGGGTCAAGCTCTTCAATTTTCTCTTCGCCTATATCTGTCGTATAGCATAGAATTTTATAACAAATCATTTGCTCACGCTCAAGCCACGTATTAAGATTGGCAACAGTCTTTGCAATATCATCAATTTGAGCTGGTGTTAAATGACAAATAACATTAACATCATATTCTTCGAGATACCTCTTTTCTGGTACTAATTCCTTCATTTCTTTTTATCTCCTTTTATTTCTCAAACTTGTAGCCATTTTTTGTTTTCTTTACTTTTACATATTGCGGAATATCATCAAATGGGTTATCATAAGGTCTGACAACTCCATCTATATTAATATATAATTTGCCATGCCGAACAAATTCGATTTTAGTATAACCTTTCGGCACATCAATCATTTCATCACTCATATACTTACATACCTCTTTGGCTCGACTTATTTCTTTCCAACCCATTATCTTATTGCACCAATACATAACAATACATACATCGTTTAATTTCTTGCATTTATTGCTGTCGTATCTATATTGACAACTCATTCTTGTCTCCTTAAAAAATAAGGAGATTAGAATTAACTAATCTCCTTATAAATTAATTTATATCAGCCAGTAACTTCAACAGTAGCGTATGCAACAATATTGGGATGACCAGTAAGCGTTGCAGAAACCACAGCATTACCAGCCGCCTTAGCGGTAATAACGCCAGTGTTAGCACCGACTTCAATTACCGTAGAAGAGCCAGAAGTACCCTCCTCAATAGCAAACGTTACATCAGCATTATCAATACGAGCAGAAGCAACAGAACCGCCATAAACCGCACGAACAACCAGAGTCTCCTTAGCGCCAGTAGCAAGCTCGATATCGGCGTTCTCAATAGCGAGAGCAACAACATCATCCTTCCAGTTCGCGCCAAAGATTTCCTCAGTCATAGTGCCATAATACGGCTCTTCCTCACAACTATCACCAGACTCAACGCCAAGAGCGTTACCAGTCAGAGAAACAGTTGCCGCAGAAGTTGCAGTTAAATTAAGGTCTTGATTACCGTCCAGCTGGAAACTGGGAATATCAGTAATCAGACGACCATACTTACTTGCATTTGCAACGTCCTTAGTATCGCCAGAGAACAGGTCGTTAAGAATAACAACATGAAGCGTCTTGGGCACATACTGAGTATTAATAGTAATATGACGTGCGTTCTGATTCTGATAGAAATACTTAATACAATAACTATCACCAGTCTGATAGTCAGGAATAGTTATCTTATTGCCAACAATATTTGCAATAGTCCAATAATTATCAGAGGGCTTCTTATACCAACCGATAATGGAGCCATTAAATGCAACGGCAGTATTAGTAAGAGTAATTACGCCGCCAGTGCCAATAGTTTCGCCCTGAGCAGGGGACTCATAAACAGACAGACCGCCCTGCTCAATATCAACGCCAAGATTCGCCGCAACATATTCGAGCTTAAACATGGCATCCGTAAGCGTAATCGCAAGATTACTGTCATGGAAATACTTGCCAAACAGTGCATTACCGCTACCGCCACGAATCTCTTCATTGGATATACTAAAATTAAAGGTGCTCTCAGTTAAGGTCTTTGCATAATTTTCACATAAGTTCGTTAGGCTTATGCCGTTTATTCGAGCAAAATAAACTGCTCATGCTTTCACATGAGATAAGACTATATGTTCTTCTTATTTGTTAAGAAGTGGATTTTTTGGAGCACTTGCCCCTACTCCCTCGCAAAGGGATAGTCGTTGAGCGTTTCCCATATCTTTATAGACTTAGGGATTTCGTTGCTGAAGACCCATTGTATAGATACTTAGGATTTAACCATATATCTATCTTACAACTTTTTTCTACTTTCGTAACCATTCAGCTTGTCATTTCTAACTACTGTTTAGGTATGTAAGCTTTAGGGATTGCCAGCATTTAACCCAAAGTACACACTTTTCACAAAATGTGCATGGCTATTATTTTACCACACCTATAAGATTATTAGAATCGAAGAGGAGTGCACGACCAACACCCGCCAGAAAATGATTCTGAGCCATTTTTTATCCTCCTATAAATTTATCGAATTGTGAAGTTAAATCTCCACTATTATTTCCTTGTGAGACAGCATGAATCATACCATCTCCACCCATAGATTTATTATAACTTTCAACAGACGTAATATAATCATCATACTTGCCCTTAGATTTCTTAAATATCCACTGAACATTATCAGACTTACCAGCATACATAGCCAACGGCTTAGTAACCATATACTCAACTTCGCCAGATACCTCAGAGAATAATAAACTATGATAACGTAATGTCATAGCCAATTGTTCAACTTTAGTTAACCCGGTGTGAGCCGAGATAATAGCCATGCGCCGCTCAAGATTAGGCGGATTAATACCTTTAGCCTTTAACTCGTCATATTCGGCCATATTCGCCTTTAATTCAGGATTGACATATTCGTCATCAAAATTAGGTAGATTCTGATAAAGAACAATTCGCTTTATATCATCAAATTCTTTAGCCGTTATAACCAGGTCTAATTTATATTCATTAGTATCTGTATCACGAACCGCATTGACTAATAAAGCTCGGCCTTTATTATCATAATCTAAATATGGCAATTCAAAGCCGAGACATAATAAACATATATTGACTAATTGTTGTTTAGTAGCACTGTCTATTAGTACCTTTTCTTTAAGAAATTTAAGATATGACATTTGGATTATTTCTACGGCTGTGCTAAGATTTTTATCTATATCTAAAATTCCATAACTTGTCATAAAAATCATAGAATCTTCAAGTTTAACAGGATTTATATACAAAGTTTTGCCGCATTTGAGCGGATAGGGAACGGGTTTATCGAATGTAAAATAGGCTTCATTAAGAAACCCAATATCAATCGCCACATCCAACCTCCGCGCCAGAATCGCCCATTTGCGTACTTAACCACATTTGTACTCCTGTGAATGTTTTGCTATTACCAATAACACTATGAGCCGCATCATATCTTGCTTGATCATCATTGAATATTAATTTTCCTACGCCGCCGATATAAACACCATTAAGTGTATTTAATATCTCGTGAATAAATAGCGTCCCTCGATTAGTAGGAATGCCATTATAATCAACCAGCGCCATAGTGCCGCCATATAAGAAATCAAATTCATATACAGCCGTAGATAAATATTCGCTCGGACTTGCATAGACATGATAATTATATAGCTTAAATATACACTTGCTTTCACATATAGCATCTTCAACTAAATTAGTTAAAAACACACCATGTTTTTCTTGAGGTCCAGTTTGCCATAAGAAATCTAATTTCTCGCTTACGGTCAAATTCGGCTGACTCAAAGCATCATAACTGTTATATTTAAGCATCTTCCATATATTCTCATTATTAACTACAAGATATTCAAGTATTTTATATAAGCTAGTAGGCAAAGCAGATAAACTATTATACATACATTAACCTCCTAACATACTTGTAACAGTTATAGATTTAGCCTCAGTATATACTATATCACCATTAATATCTTTGGCCTCAATACTATATTCAACCGGCTCAGGACTAATCTTAACACCAGTGAATTTATATGTATTTACGCTCATAGATGTAATAGATATATTATCACTATTGACATTTATTCCGACTATTATATTATCTTGTTTAATATTATTTCTATAGAGAGTATATGTTACATCAATAGACTCATATTGTTTGATAATAGATATTTCAGGTTCAGCATCTATGCTCCATACATCAGCCGACGTTTCTACAACTTCTACCACGCATTGAGCATGAACATCGGGATTGCCCTTGAGATATGCTGTAATAGTGGCTTTATCGCCCACATCACCAATAATCGTGTAAGAACCATCATCGGCAATATTTATTATAGTATTATCATAATCCCATACTATATCTCGGCTTACCTCATTGCCATTCAGCAAAACAGTAGTATTGATTTTACCAGTCGCGCCTTTAACAGCCTGAATATCTTCACTTATATTCAGTGAATATTCATATTTGCCATTATCAGCCACGCCAGTAACAATATCATCACCATCATGTAATTCATCAAGATATAGCTCTAAGTATAATAATGTATCGTGTTGTAATGTTAAATCATGCTCAACGGCGTTTTGATAGCCTAACAGCTTAAACGGTCTACCAGACAACATATATCTGGTATTTGTCTTAAATAATCTTAATGTATCTTCATTACCTTGAACCATTACTGTTGCATGGTTACTCGGCGTATTGATATATCTTGATACTTTAAGGCTACTCGCCGCCATATCATAATTAACCACACATGGTATACTAAATATAGCGCCATTTTCAGGGTCGATTATTTTTAGCCGATTGTTACATCTTCTTATCCCACATGACTGAACAACTCCATCCCACGGCGTATAACTATGTACTATCCAATAGTTATTCTCAAATTTATACATTAATCCCCACATGGTGGTATGATTAATATCTTTGAAAACTATTTTATTGAAATCAAAAGGATTTTTTGAGCCAGTTGTGGTATCAGCAATAGTAGAATCAATCCATACCTCAAGACACTTATATTCATTACTACCAAGCCCTTGCTGTTCTTGCATAGTAACTAAAGCCGAAGTATTATCCCATTGTTCTAATATATACTGTTGTTGTTGTTCACGATACATTTCATCGGGCATAGGCTGTGCTTCATTGATTATAGCATTATCAAAAAACTTAAATGCCATTAAGCATCGCCCCCTTCCAGCTTATTAATATTATCAATAAGCCCAAATACAACTGATTTAACCTGTTGATGTGTGGCTTCTCGGCCTAATATATATAAACCCTTAATAGAATTATATATCTCATATTGCCCTGAACCCAGCCAATGGATATACATTCTATCTAAGTAACCTAAATAACTATCAAGATTAACAGGTGAATCAGCCCTATCTATATCCTCATAAAGCCCTAAAATTTTATAAATCGCATTAACGTCTTGAATTTTGCCCATCTTACTACCTCTCAATAATAAGATGATATATCTTCAAGCTGATATGCTCTTATTTGTCTATCAACTTCTTCTCGCATTTTATCGGCGTATACCGAATTTTCTTTCAAATTCTGAGCCTCGCTATGATTTTTGAATGAACCGCTATTCTGTAGATGTATTCTATAAAGAGCGTATGTCTGATTATCTTTTAGATACCAATGGACAGCCCATAAGTAAGCCAATATCTTTTGCTCTGTTTGTGTTAAATCTGATTCAAATGTGCGCGTCTCAATATCATAAGCAAGACTTTGCCGACAATCTTTGAAATCTTGCACGGCTCTTATTAAAAAGCCGTCACAATATTGCTTGAAGCCGTCAATATCTTTATCATATAACTTTCGTAAACGATAATCATTTACGTCTATTAGGGCTAAATCTATCACCGAATCAAACTCGGTCATGGTTTATCACCCCTTAATCTTCCATTTGTTCTATGTTAATTAAATCCTTGCCACAGAGTTTACCAAGTTGCATAAGAATATTTGCATCAACAGGTTGGCCGTTAATGAGCCGTCCAGAAATCATATTAATTATAATTTCCTTTTGCTCATCATTTGCATTGCGATATATCTCACATACATCAGCCGCATTTCGACCAAGTAACTTCTCAAGGTCTACGTTGCTCAGTAAATCAGCATAAACATCGTCAAGTTCACATTCCTCAACAAAATCATGGTCAGCGATATAAAGCAATCCACTGGAAACCGACTTAGGCATATTATTAACTACAATCTTAGCCTCAGTCTCAGAAAGCAACTTATAATCAAATTGCTTCTCAAGATGATACATTCGCGTACCACGGATAGTAAAACCACCAGCCGTCATATTAATAAATTTAATATTACGCTTAGTCGGCTTGGTCTGTACTGTTTCATGTGCGGGTATATTAGCCTGAGCTTGCATCATAAGCTTCATTTGAGCCATAAGCTCATCCATCTTCTGTTGCTGTTCGACTAATTGTGCCTTTAACTGTTCTTTTTCTACGTCGACAGTAGCTTCATAAGCATCTTTACTAACAACGTTCAAATTAATATTCTTATCAACTTCATCAATAACTTGTGATGTTACCTTTGCGCCAGAATTTTTCGGGGGTCTACCCATTTTATATTATCTCCTTTTTAATTCCTTTAATTCAAAAAATAAGCAGAGAGCCGATATTGACTCTCTGCTATATATGTGTTATTATTTAATTACTCAGTGATGGTGTAAACGCCAGCGTAGGACGCGCCAACGAACTCGAAAGAGTAGCCCTTACGCATAGTGAAGTTCTGAGAGATGTCAGAATTCTCATAGAAATCGTTAGAGTTCGTAAGAGCAGTAGACATAACACCAGCGACAGGCTTATTAACAGCGGCACTAATGACGTACAGCTTAGTATCGTCAAGAGCGAGGCCGAAATCAGCAGAACCAGTAGGAGCCTGAGGCAGCTCATACACGGGGAAACCGTAGAAGTCCTTAACGTAAGACACAACAGGCTCACGACCGTCAATAACCAGACGGCCACCAAGAGCGCTGTCGGGGAGAACGTTCATAAGAGCAGCAGCAGTACCCATAATAACAGGCTTTGCCATCATATTATAAGCCTGAACACGCTGTGCAAGCTTAACAAGCTCCTTACCATCAAAAGCGCCGGACTTAATGAACTGAGTGGGATAAGTAGCAGCGCCAAGACCAGTAGTCAGAGCCGCCATAACTTCCTTATTCATGTCAATCTCGATGGAGACGACGATAGCGCGAACGGCCTCAGCAAGATCGTCCTTACCAGCCAGAACACGAGCCATATCAACATAAGTAGTAATGATGTGCTCAATGGGGCTAAGGACGATGTTGCCAGCGTACTTCTTCTGACGGAAACTGGTGCGTTCGCCACGTGCGCCCTTAGAAACGGTGTAAAGAGTCTTGGGCGGAATCTTGAGATTCACAACATCAGCATAGCCGACAGTACGGAAATCAACAAAGGGAGCAAAAGTAGCCTGAACATAACCGGGAAGAACAACGTTAACAGCCGCGTTAATAACGGCAAAAGTAGCCCACTTGGTCATAGGATTGGCCATCCAAGCATCCTTATTCTCAGCAGTCATCTTGCAACCAGAAAGGCGCTCAACCTCAGCAAAGAAAGCATCACGAACCTTGCCGGACTTCACGGACAGAGAAACATTGTGGTCATAAGCGCCCATCTTAGAATTCCATTCCTCAGCGGCCTTATGGTTATGGTAATCGGCAAATGCCTCATAAAAATCAGTGTTGCCATTCGCAAACTGAATGATTTCATTCGATATAGCCATATTTATATTATCTCCTTTTAATATGTATAGTTAAATCAAACAATAATTAATAAATTACTGTTTCATCAGAATCCAAGTCTTAACAAGCTCGCCACCGCAGTCGATGGTATGAGTGCCAAGAATCTTGAACGGGTCAGAATTAGTAGCAGAACCGGTCAGCTTACCAGAAGCAGCGACCTTAGCATAACCATTAGTGGTAGGATCAGCAGTAAATGCAACAAGGTCAACCTCGATGCAGTCACCAGCGACAAGGCGCTTCACAGAAATGGGCTTGCCAGCTTCATTCGTGAAGTAACGGGGGTCATCAAACAGACCAGCCTCAATGCCGTAGCCCTGTGCGGGAGTGCCAGCAATATAAGTGCCGTCACCACCAGCAGTAACAGTAAACTCATAGCCACCATTAGCCGCCAGACCAATTGCACCCAGAGTCAGAATAGTAGCATTATCAATTTCAGTAGCAGCGATACCTGCCAGATTGAAAGCATCAATATTCCAAAATGCGCAGCTCGTGCCGTTAAATATAGCATGATTCTTTGCCATCGTTATAAAATCTCCTTTATTCTTTTATTATAATCTTATACATTTGTTTGAAGTCTCTTCTTAGACCTCTCTTAATATAATCTTCGCGCATATTATATCTACTATAAAACCAGCCATTAACTGTATCTACAGGAATGTTTTCTTGCCTACAAAATTCACAAACCGATGGATATTCTCTACCATCACAAAACACCCATTTTCTTTTAGAGAGAATTTTTTGATATTCTACAACTACTCCGAGTGGATGTAATTGTTTGTCAATAAATTCTTTCGGCACGTAACCTATACCTCTAAACCAATTATTCACAGTTCCGGGTAATACTCCATAATAGTCCGCGCAATCTTTAATTGAACGAAAAATCTTTCCCTCACAAACGACTTTTCTCGCCTTAGGAGGATTAGGATTTTCGGCTCTACACCGCATTACTTCATCACTCATAATTCTCCCTTTATTCTTTTGTGATATTTTATCTAATGCCTCTTGTGGTAAAATATTGGTTTCACCACCGGCACAAATATTATATCCAAATAAAGGGTTATTAGAATTATATTTAGCAATCAATTCTTGCTCTAAAAGGCACGCCTCATCTATAGTTAATTTCTCAGCTATTATAGTATGTTCAAATGCACTCCAACCATACTTTTGAATTGAAGCATAAAAATGCTTGTTATTATAATAGCCATTACCAGCACGTCCCCATCTTTCTTTTGGGTTTGTTTTACTAGTAATACCTATATATCTTTTATTATTCACAGTATTCCTATGAACATATACGCAATAAAGTGCGCTATCTGTTTTAAGCATAAACACCCTCCTTAATAAATATAAAGAGGTGGTTGGTAATTATCCAACAAATCCCCATATGGTGGAGGATGTCTATTCCTCAAACCATTATTAATTAAATTCTATCCCAAACAGAATTACTCTTCTTGTTAGAATTACTAATGGGAGCAGCAAAGCCCCAAATACCAGTGTTTTCTTTCTTAGACTTCTTGTTCTTAGAGGCTTCAAAAGATGCAGCCTTTACTTTATTAGCCCAGCCATCAATCTCGGACATCTTACAAAGCATACCCTCTTCACGATAGGACTTAAATGCCTCATCATCAAGAAATTCTTTAACTTCAGCCATAATGCCCTCAACAGACTTAGCCTTTTCTTTCTCCTCAACATCAGCCCTAAACTGTCTCAGCTCTTCAAGCTCTTTGTCTTTCTCCATGATAATATTATCACGCTCTTCTATATCCTTTTCGAGCTTTGCCAGCTTTTCAGCCATATCCTCTTTCTGCTCGTCCTTATCGTCATCATGAGTCTCATCATCATCTTTGTCATCTTTTTCTGCAAAGCGATAATCAGCAACATTCTCAGGCTCAGCGAACTTTTTCATATTATCAGTCTCAACAAATTCTTGCTTAACCTCAACGACTTCTTCAGCCACAGTCATACCATCCTCGGTCAGACTAAAATCAAGCCTATATAGCTTCATATCGCGGTCGCGCAAAATAGCGAACTTTTTATTATCCTCTTCATAAATGCCAACAACACCATATTCCCAATGGCGAGTCTCATCAATTTCGTGCCAAAGTCTGCCCCATAAATCGCCAATATCGACAGCAGCAAATTCAATCTCATTCATCTTAACATCTTCCTCCTTCCCCTCAGAATCGTCTATATCGAGTTTCTTATATATCCGCTCGATTTTATTAATAACCTCAGTCTCATCTTCTTGTCTTGCATAAGCAAGAGCAGAAGCAAGCCCATATCGGTTATAAACTAAAGTATCGCCCTCAAAGCACATAACAGGATATTTAAGATGCTCAGACGGTGCATCTTCCCAACCATCTTCGACAAGCATATATACATCCTTGACAAGTTTGGCTTTATTAGAAGCTTCCATTATTTTATTTCTCAGGTCGGTTTTATCTATATCGCCCCACGCCTTTTCAGACATAGCTTCCTTAGACTTATCGACCTTATAGGATTTATCAGCCATTGATTGTTTCCTCTCATTAACAAATTTCTTTAATATATCTACAGTGTCATTCTTAGCAAAATAAGCCTCAGCCTCATCAGCAGAGAATCTAACCATCTTTATATCAGCATCGGGGCAAGAGCCATTAACCGTCTTGCCAAGCACAGTAAGCCCATATAAATCAAACGATAATACTTTATTATCATCATCTTCGGCAGTATTAACAGTCATCTCTACAGAGCTATTACGAATATTATCAAACTCAAATATACCATTAAATTCTTTGCTATATCTCTTACTGACAACAGCATAAGCATAAGCTTTTAATATACCATCTTCATCTTCAACAAACTCAATCTCTTGCTCATTAGGGAAATAGCCATATATTATTTCTGAGTCTTTGTGCGTAGTAGCATCGCCAAATTCAAGTTTTGCCACAAGAAAATTACCAAGGATGGTATCAGCACATTCTTTTAATACATCGTCCGATATTTCTAATTCATGGCTATTCGGCTTAGTAGATAAAAAACAACACTTAAATACAGTAAATTTATGCTCAGGATAGTCTTTTGACCAATTAGGTATCTCAACAGCTTCTTCTAATTGAAATTTTACATCCTTTTGCAACTATCTTCCTCCTTTCATTAAAGATAAGAGAAAGAATATTATTCATCTTCCTCTACATGAGTTTTACTATAATCAATCGGCCACGTTTTCATTGTATCAATAAGCCCCTTGACAAATGAATTGCCGTGAAGCCTGTCGACATAAAACGTTTCAAGTTTCAGTAGCCACTTATATTCATATAATGGTAATGTCTTTTCGTCATAATATTGATAAAACATGGTTTTTATTTTACCACGACACTCTTCCCGCGTGAAATCTACGGTAATTGTATTTAAGGCTTCAATAGAATCAAGCTTATTATTCATCAAATCGAGCTTTTCTTCTATCCTGACCATATTCTCATCGTGCCCATATTTCTTAAACATATTAGCTATAAACGCCTTAGCCGATTTTGAACAAATGGTGAGTACCGCTGAAAAAGAACAAATTACGCCAAGCACGGCGGCTACATGTTCTAATACTTCCACATAGTTTTCCTCCTTTCCAGCAAATTACCCTTTTATCCCATTATTCTCTAACCATTTAATAAACTTATTTGTTTTCTTAAACCACAATGTCCCATCTTCGCTCTTCCATTCAGGCGGAAAGCCAGATTGATGAGCCATAAAAGCCTCATCATCATCAAGTATAATATATTTATCAATTTGCGACGGAGTGCCCAATCTAATCATTTCCCAATTTCTCCTAAAATCCAAAAATGAGAAATATCGTGATCAAATTCCATTATTTTATCTTCACCATAATAATCAACCTTATCAGCCAGCAAAATAACCTGTTCGACTAATTTATTATATTCAGCCAACAGCCCAAGCATATCGGTATAAACATTTATATCATTATTCTCAAATGCTATCTTGCATACCGCCATCATAGCCGACTGAAAATCAATTATACGATTTTCTATAAGGTGGATAATTTCGACCACTTTATCATAATCTTCATACGCACTCGGTGTTTCACCATAAAGAACAGATATATTATATCTTTCTAAGCACAACTCTCCGATTCTATCACTAAGCGCCGGAAAATAATGTGCTATATTATGATGAATTAAATTAGCCGTTTCGTTCATAGCAAACTTAACACCTAAAATTGACACGATTCTATCGAGCTTACGATTCTCAATGAAACACTGTTTAATTAACTCCATGAGAGCATCTTGTGTAGGTTTAGACACTATCATATTTACATTTCCTCATTTCGTTCAGTAGACTCGTCTACTATTCCTTCTGATTTGGGACGTCCAGCATTTTCGCCTCTATCAGTCATTATATTAGTATTAAGAAGCAGACTAAGCTTATCTTGCATACCGCCCCATTTACCTTCATCAAGTAAATGTTCAAAGTCTATCGGATTATAGCCTAAAACGCTTGCCCATGCAGACGGTCCAAGTACAATACCTTTATCGGCCACTTTAGTCAATTTATCAAATCTCGCCTGTCTCTCATGCGGATAAGTAGACCCATCGAAGATAAACTTAAAGTGATATTTCTTAGTAAGCTTATTGGCGTAAAATTCCATAAAATTACTAAACTGATAATATAACGGCTTCATAGTATTATAAGTTTCATCCTTAGCCGCCTCAATCTCGGCATTACTCATTCTGTCAGTCGAATAAATAACACGACTAAGACCGGTACCAACAGCCGCAGATGTAGAGAGCTGAGTTTGATACATATCAGTGTTCTTATCCTCAAACTGATACATATCAAGATTCTTTAAGGGTAAGGCAGCTAATCTAATACCATTACTCAATCCAGCCTTTGCTTTACTCATAAATTGACCAAGCGTCTTAGGATTAAATACCATTTGGTCGGCTTGAGTGCCAGACTTAGCATTATCAAATGTGGCTATTTCACCAGCCAATATTGCATACGCCTCTTGCACGTCTTTACTTCTCTGTAATTGCTCAACCTCATCATTAGTTATGGCATTTTTAAGATAAGGCGCTAAAAACGGTGTAGTATTAAAATTACTTGGATTAAACTTAAACGCCCAAGCACCATCCTCAGGTGAAGTTTGTGCCCACATAGCGTATGAGCCAATGCGCTCATCAAGTGGAGTAGTTGGACGGTAATCCATCATACTATTCATTGAATTGCCGAATACTCGATTATAATATTTCTTAAATGCCGGATCGTAACCATCAATATCTACACCAGCCTGAAGGAAATACGACATATCAAAGTCAAATAATAAGCCTTTTTCCCAATAGCCAGTAAGCAAGCATCTATCTTGAGGTAAAGTCTGTAAAGCAAACTTCATGCCCTTATTACCCCATTTAGTTTTTCTAAACCAAGTAAAATAAGCCTCATGGAGCATTATTTGTTCAACTACTTTACGAAATTCGTATTTATAGTTAAACTTATTTAAGAAATCCTCAATGCGCCTTTTATCAGCTAAATATTCATCGGATTGATAATCGTCCTGAGTAAACGCATTTGTACATACCATCTGAAGGTCAAAAGATAAGGCGTTTACATAAGACATAACAGTTCGAGCAAAGAGCATATCATAGAAATTCATATACTCCATATAGCCCTGAATTGTCTCGGCACTATCTTTATAGTTCGCTAATGCTTCACGAACTTTATCGACAGATGGCGTTTTAGGATTATTATTCAGCCCTTGAAGTGTCGAATTGCTTAGCCACGGCGACCAATAACCGAACTTATCATAAGCATATAAGCCCTCGCTGAACTGTACTACAGCATCTACTTGTTCTTTGCTTAATAATTTATCAGCCAAACTTCAACCTCCTTTCTTGTTTATTTATTACCATATTAATTGCATATTCTCTATATCATAATCTTCGACATTTTCTTGCCGAGTCCATTCACGTTCAATTAAATCAAATATTAACATACCCATAGCCATAGTAACAATTCTATCTCTATGTCCACTGCGAGGTGCTGTAAGCTGAATGTTATCATTTTTTATATTTGTTTTAAGATTAACAGCTTCGGTGATTAATTCATCGGTTTGACCATAAGGCAAAATGGCATTAACTATCTGATTAGCGTCCATCTTAAAATATTCGCCAGAATCTTCCAATTTGCCTTGAGCATCGGCCGCGCCTATTAAAAATTTAACCCTATTTCTTTCAAGAGCCTGTTTGGTCGATTTCCAATAAGCCGTATTCAACGAAGCGGAACCGATGATAGGAATGATACAAGGTAAACTGTTCTTATCAACTATATTATTTCTGTAATATTCTATTTTACTTGCATCCGCAACTTGATACACATCTTTATCTGACGGCATAAGTCCGCAACTATTTATACCTGTACCATATAGACCACTTATATACGGTTTGCTAAATGAGTGCATGATAGCCTCACCATTGCTTCGTGCGTCTGGCACAGCATAATCAGCATCATATAACCAGAATAATTCTCTTACTCTATCGGCACAAGCATCAGGGTCATCAGCCGTAGGTAATAATTCAATGTAATCAATATGTCGCTCAAAATAGTCTCGCTTCCAATGTCCAGACATACATATAGCTACACTACGGTCAGATTCATTACCACTACTCTTTGTTTCGGTCCACGCAAAGTCAGCTACCACAAGCCGAACTTCTTTATCTTTCTTAGGTTTATTGCCTAAATCATTTCCCATAATTATGTCTGTTGGAGTGAGCGGTCTAAAGCATTTTTCTAATATTTGATTATTCTTAAACGATTCAAGACTAAAAAACGCATCTTCACTATTACCAACAGCTTCATTAAGATAGTTCATCCTAAACTCAATGTCACCGTTAATTTTCTTAGCTCTTCTATAATCGCCCCATGTCTTTAAATTGGCATCTATACTAACAAAAAAGTCTGAAGCATATACATTGTATCTCGTACGCTTATCCATATAATAGCCCGAAACACAATCTTTCCACGTTTTATACCACCACATAAATTGGTAATAAGATGATGTTAGATATATAGCCTTTGATTCTTCAACCCAACGTTTGTTCTTGGTATATAATGGGTTGCTAAGATAAACAGCTTGACGGGGGAATAACATACCATCAAATATATCGTCAATATCGCCTTTTTTCATTATAGCGACTTCATCATATATGGTGAATGTGCTACGGCTACCCTTAGAGCTGGGAACAGGAGCAAGGACTTTTAATGTCGAACCATTTAATGTATTTTTTATAACATAACCATCGCCGGGCTTAGTTACCTCTATCCATCTATTTTGATAAAAATAAAGCAAATAAGGCGATAGTTTGAGTATTATCTCGCCAACAATTTTATCTTCAACTATTTTATTGGCTTGGTCAGATGTTGATGCAGTAACTACTATCCAAGAATTTGGATAAAGCATAAGCTTAACTATGGCCGCAAGCGCGGAAATAAAAGTCTTTGATGTGCCCCTACTCGCGCGCCAAAAGAAAACGTCCGAAACACCAAGTAAATGTAAGGCTTGACGCTGAAAAGGCTTTAGCTTAACACCTAATATTAATTCAGCATAAATATCCCAATTTCGCCTAAACAACGTGTCCCATTCAATAATATTTTCTTCCTTTTCAGCTTTTATTAAGCCGCCTCTTGACACAGTGCGCCTAAGCTTTTCATTAATAAACTTTTGCTGAATACCACCCATTTGGCTAAGACCGTTAGTTTGGGCCATAATATCTACCTCTCATCACGGGGTATCTCAGGGTAATCACGTGTACCTGCAATAGCATTTCTAAGGCATCTCATCATTTCTGCATTATCGCGCTCATGCCCACACATATCAACATATTTATCAAGCTCTTCACATTCCGCTGGTTTAGTATATTCAATCATAGCTATGGCTTTTTCAAAAGCTATCTGCGCATCACTCTTAGCAACGTCTTGAAAATTATTTAACTTCAATAGTGCCAACATATCATTAACAACTTTTTGAGCCTTTTGTATTTCGCCAATATCACCAGATTCATCTGCTACTCGTTTTTGATACTCTGCTTTGCACAAATCTCTATAACGATTTGTTAGATTCGCATCCATATCCAATATATCTTTAGTATATTCGTTAAACCTATCTTCAAGAAAGTCGTATGCCTCGGCATATTTATCATCGGGATATTTACCCCATATCCTATTCATTAAAGCCAAATCCAACTTGGGGTCAAGAGTTTCTTTATGCTCGTCTAATATGTCATCAAGCATAGTATCACTATCCCAAAAGCCATCGTATTTCATATCAAGTAGATTCAGCTTTTTTACATATAACTCGACCAAATCAGGCCGTTTAGCGCCCTTCTTAATACTAATAGAAGCATGATAGGCCGCATCATATACTTGTTGAATAAATGGAATGCCAAGCTCAGCCATTAATAGCCAAAACGCGCCAACTTTACCTACACGTTGCTCATACCCCTCTAATTTGGCATTGCAACATTCTTTGCATATAGATACCTTGCGACCAGCTTGAGCGCCATAACCATTAGCAAACTCAGTTTGACTTTTTATCGTTCGGCAAGAAGAACATAATATTTCATTGTATTTCATTTTATTCCTCTTATTCTATAAAAGAATCCCTTAGAATTGATACAACTCTAAGGGATTGATTCAATATTCAATTAGCATAGTAGTTCACATTGAGTTGTGCTTACTATGAGATATGCCCAAATGGGCAGACCACCTCCTTTTAATTATACTTCGGATAAACCAGTGGATAATTCAAAGAACAGTAGCCTCCTTTCGAATATTTTTTTATAAATAATATTCTCTGCGCCAAGTGCGACCTTCATCAGTATAAATACACACAGTCGATGACGGACGCGCGGCTTTTCTTATCTTTTTAGCATAAGGGTCGATGCCACATATAGAACCAACTCGCTCTATATGCCTATCTCCAACCTCAGTTATGCCACAAGCATTATCTTTGCTTAATGAATGTAAATGACCGGCATATACTTCATCAATATCAATATTATACAGATTACTAAAATATTCTAAATCTTGAGCTAAATCCTTAGTTACACCGTGCGTAAACATTATATTAGTTCCACGAATATTCTTAACAGCCACTTCAGTATAATCGTCGATATATATATCTGAGCAATCTTTAAGCCGCAATTTCATAAACTCAACTACAAGCTTAACAAGATTCTCTTCCTCAAACTGAGGCTTTGAACCAAGTGGTCTTGATATATCGTGATTACCGCCAATTGTTACAACATTAATCGGTACGTTAAAATCTCTCTGTACTTCAGCAATCCATTGAGATATAAACTCAGAAAATTTTATAACAGTATCAATAACCGGCTCTCTCAACTTAGTTAAACTACCCGGCCTAAGTATATTCTCAAAACAATCACCTAATAACGCAATGGTAATATCATCATATGCTATATCATCTTGTTCGAGCTTATCAAGTAATCGCCACATACGAGCCTTCATAATGTCGAAGCTATACTTGTTCACTATTTCATCGTAAAGCCCTTTGATTTCAAACGTCGAACCAGCATGAAAATCACTGAGGCAAATAAGCCCGGTTGAATCGACCTTGGGCAACCCAAGATTATGCGGTACCTTAACCTCAATCGGCTCAAGATTATTTATAGCATCAATTATTCTTTCTTGATAAAGCTCATTTCTTGCTTGCCATCTATAGTTTTCTTTAAGCTCTAAATTCTGTTGATGTATCTTCATTCGTTCTCGCTCAAGCTCGTCTTTTGCCTGTCTGATCTCGACCAGCTTATCAGCATCATCAATAGAATTGATTTCCTCTTGATTTAATTTATCTAAGAATCGACTAAAGAATAATGAGCATCTACGCAACGTCTCGTCGGAATAAGGTATCTCGCCTAATACATCTGTAGCCCATTCTTGATAATTTATTGTTCCTAATGCAAGAGCTTGAGTACATCTTTCGCAATAATTTATGTAACTCTCTTTTTCTTTCCTTTGCATTCCTTTTATTCCTTATGGGTTAATTATTTCTTATTAAGCTCCTTAGAAAGACCAACCATAGCGTCAATCATATCAGACATCTTCGCCTTGGCTTCATCGTCATAATTGTAGCTAATACTCTTAGCCGCATCAGTCACAGCATCCATAACCCATTCCTTCTTATCTACGCCATTAGCAAAGTTGCCTTCAGCACTAATCATAAATTGCATAGCAATCTTGCACAGTTCAGCCCAATTCTTTTCCTGAATCACATTCTTAACCGCAACGACCAGCCTAACGACAAGAGGTATGCAAACAGCCAGTCCGCTAAGAACGCTAACAATAAAATTAAGCCACATTTCCATTATTGAATCATACTCCTTAATATTTTTATTTAACTAATTTGGCAACTAAATTATGTTGCCTCCCTAATGGTACTATAGTTTTAATAAATTAAATCGTCAAAACCCTAGTATCATCAATGCTTTGAGCCGAATTTATTTTTCAAAGTTTCAGCCATTTTTCCAACGTGCATACGATGCTTGCTTGTTAGCCGAATTCAAACATTCATCAGAACAGTATTTACTATTGCCTTGCGCTCTCGGCTTAAACCGCCTACCACATATTGGACATATCTTGCCTTGTTTTTCTTCCAGCTCAGGTAAATTCCGCCTAATATTTTCTACTATCTCTTTCCCAAAACAAGCCCACAATAATTTCTTATTACTCGTTTTTTTTACTGTATAGCAATAAGCCACCAAGCTATTAATCACATAATCTTTATCACCCAGCTCAAGTATCTTTTCTCTTATCTGCTGATACATATATAAATCTTCATCATCTATACTTTCATTAGGGTCATAAAATTCATACTTGTGTCTCAACCAATAATCATATGAATCGAGTATTGGGCTACGACATATAGTAAAATCAACCTCATGGTTCATTAACATCTGATAATCAAATTGCCGTAAATTCTTATTATATTTAACCATTGGGTTCGGTATAACATTAGATATGCGATTCATGGTTGAATTATTTGCTTGCTCACATTGAGCCGATTCTCTATCTTTTGCATAAATAAAGAAATGTGGTACTTTAGCTTTTGTATATAATTTGATTTTTTTGTTTATATCTTTAGGCGGTTCGGGCAACCAAAGGGTTTTTGCATAGTCTATAACCGCATTATTATATAAACATAACCATTTGACCACATTTAATTGCTCTTCGCCAATGTTCCCACTATTCCATACTTTTGTTATATTGTTGCTAATCGGTCCAATATTGCCGCCAGTATAAGCATGACTCATGCCCTCATATAATGCTTCTGGCGTTATTAAGCCACCCTTTGCTTTTTTTAGCTCATAAGCAAGTGGCCTAATATCTCTCATATTTCTTTTAGCTATCGCAGTTAATGTTCTATCTTGTATAACTAAGGATTTATCTCCGTCCACCACTTGGAGTTGCTGACTATATCATAGCCATGCGGTTTCCCGTTTAGGCCCAGTGCACTTCGGGAATGGGAATTTCGCCCATTCCCTACTCTACTCAGTTACTTTAAGTATATCTGCGCGATATACTTATATCTTTTCGATAGTCGATAGAGGTTTTGAATGAATAAATTAAATTTGAATTAAATACCAGTCTTTATAACCTTCAGGGCGTTTTAATTGCTTAATTATATGCTCTTTACTACAAACTGGCATATAAAAATTATCAAACAACCATATAACTGCTTCTCTTTGGCAGTTAAACTCATAAGACAAACCAAAAAGCTTTGAAATCAATTTACACTTCCTTGCTCGCCCATTTTGCCCACCCGGTCGAGACTGTTTCTCTTTCGCTAAATTTTTATCGGCTCGGTACCGCTTATGCAAAGTGTTATTACCATAGTTCGGATTCTTCGCTCCAAACTTTCCCGTATATCTCCCAGCCTCAGTAGAATACCGAACATTATCTTTATGAGTTTTCCACTCAAGATTGCTTGCGTCAGGATTAGCTCGATTAAAATCTTTATGATTGACCTCAGCGCCCATAAACCATCCAGTAACAAATTGTTTGGCCACAAGAATGTGCACTTGCAACGACCGCTGTATTTTCTGACCATTCGCATCGTACCCACAAGCCGACACTACGGGATAGCCATCGTGATTATATCTCCATTCTCGATGAACAAATCGTCCTTTACCATCAGTTGTAAAACAATCGCCATGTTCATCAACCATATAATCACACCCATTATATGTCCCCATTTTATACATTATATCACCTCCTTATTTACAAAATTAATTCATTCAACTTCCCACGGGGTTATACTCAACTTCCCCCGTTAGCCCATTTCTGGACACCCTATATTTATAGGTTCACACTGTTTTATATCCTATTGTTTCCAATAGGTTCGACATGGACGATTTATCGAACATAAGATAACGACTAATTAAATCATGTGTACTGGTATAAACACATTTAGTACAACCAAACCATTTATCTAATTCTTCGCCACGTTTATTTTTTCTTACAGCCCATTCACGATAAAGATGGGGGCTACGCAAACAAGCTAATTCAGCTCCATCACGATTTAATCGGCTATATATTTCACCATCAGCTAATAACCCATCAGGATTCTGCATACCTAAAAATAACCATTCACAAAAGGCATATAAATCAGGAGCTAAAAATTGATAGCGACCATTTACAACTAATCGACCACCCTTAGCTTGTTTAACTAAGCTTTTCTTGACTTGTTTTAATATATCCCGATGATAAGCATCTCTAAATAACTCAGGATAAAGCATTAGCGCTTGTTGGAAATAATTAGGGCTTTGATTATAATCTGTAGCGCCTAATAGCCGCATAGTCGTTTGATAATCGTTGCCGACTTTATTTATCTCATCAACTGTGCGCCGTGTTATCCGCTCAATCTCATCATTTTTTATATCACTAAGAGTCTGAAGCATCTGATAATTTATTTTAGCTTTAGGAATAAACGGCTCTTCAATGTTACAATAACAAGCTTCGCATTGCCGTGCTTTAAATTGGGCTTTATAACAATCCCATGAATCATAAAATTTCCACAGCTTAAATTGGCTCTTAGTGAATATATATTTTATATTCTCAGCAATAATATCGTGTTCATTACCGTAAATATCATATATTTTACATTCGCCGTCGCATTTTTCTTGAATAAATTTATCAAATGGGAATGTAACTAATAATCCTTTCACCCATGGTAGTCGCACCATACGAGTAGTATCATCAAGCATCATGCCGCAACCGTCAGTGTGAGGTATTAGCGTATTGGCTTGTTGCCTTGTTATGCTATAATCAATTTCGTTAATATAATCAACTTCGCCAGCAACATCAGTTTCAAAGTCATCAACTACAATTGAGCGGTCAATATCAAAATCTTCCCACACATCAGTAGCAGAATTACATAAGGCAAGATAAGCAAGATACTTGTTTGTATTTATCCCCCCGCGATTATTTATTTCTTCGACGGTCAGACCACACATAATCTTTTGCTGTATAGCATCGTATCTATCCTCTCGAATAAATACAGCTCGTTTAGTACGAATTTGACCAGCCGAAGCCGTAAGAAACACATATTTATTGCCGTTATAAATAAAGCCGTCTTTTACTAATGACTCAAATATCTGGAAGAAAAAAACATTGAGAATAAATAAATCTTGAGTAAGCTCATTTTGCCCAATACCTAGTGCTCTTGTAAGACTGCTCTCAAATAGACTAATAATAGCCTTATCTTTAAGCGCATCAGGATTTAATACTCTTGGCGTTCTATCATTGAGCCGCCTATCAAGAATCTCACTTAGCTTATCCTTTTCAGCTTTGATTAATATATTAACTGATTTTTTCCAGAAATCATAATCGTTGGCAATTTCATTCTTAGCCATTAGCTTAGAATCTTTAAGCAATTTACGCAAGCTATATAACTTTAACAGCCGCTTATGTATCTCTTGTTCCTCTGACTCATAAAAAGCATCAGTACAAACCGAATATAGAAAACATTGCCGATTAAGGCTCAATTATCTTCCTCCTGTTCTTGGTCATTATCTATATTAAAATCATCAGGCTCATTCTCGCATCTTTGAGATAATGATAAATCTCTATAAGCCCAATAATTATTATAACTCATCTCAAACCAAATAATTGCTTCACCTCCTTGGTCAAATGTATTATATCACAAAATCGGCTATAAGTCAAATAAATTGTACCCAGCCATAGCCGATTAATTAATTTTCTTTTACAAAGAAAGTACCAAAGAAATATATATCTATATCTTATGTTAATAACAATTATAACATAAATATAGATATTTGTCAATAGTAATATTTATATAATATTATAATAAATATATTATTTAATTATATATATTTATATATTGACAAATTGATTAAGTTATATTATAATTATTATTAATATAATATACAAAGGAGGTTGTAGGAGGAATTAAAAATTTTTATTAATTTCCTATTGACAAGCAAGAACGGCTATGATATATTAGTGGTACAAAGGAGCTGAGATATGTGAGTTTGTTTGATTCAATAAAAAGATATAATGCTCAAATTAATGAGGCTAAGGCGAAATTGATTGAAATCAATAGCCAGATTCAAGAAGCTGAAAATAAAAAGAAGTCAGTTGAAGTTGAATTAAATTCTATGCAAAACCGACTTGATGCAATGAATGTTTATATCGATCTTGGACAGACATATATTCCAGCTCAGAGTCTTGATGAATTGGAACGACAAAGAGCCGATTTACAAGATGAAATTATTAGTTCACTCAATTCTGGACTTTGGAGAATTGAACAGCAAGTAACCTTTAATGATTCAGTATCTAAAGGCAAAGCTCTTCAAAAAGCCCATGGCGATGGATTGATGTATAGTATGACAGCTTATATTGATTCAAAAGAAAAATCAGTCAATTTAAGTAATTATGAAGAATCAAAACGGCTAATAGAAAAGAAGTTCAATCAGCTCCAAAAGAAAGCAACGACTATTGGTATATCATTGAATAAAAATTATGTTGCTAAACGAATAGAAATGCTCAAGCTTAAAGCCCAAATAAAAGAAGCTAATAAGATTCGTAAAGAACAAGAAAGAAAAGAACGGGAACGGCTTAGAGAAGAACAGAAATTGCTTGAAGAAGCTGAAAAAGAAAGAAAACGGCTTAAGGCAGAAAAAGAGGCAATGGATATTGCTTTTGCCCATGCTCTTAGCAAATCAGAACAAGAAGAAATCAAATCTAAATTAGCTAATATAGATTTAAGACTTGCTGATATCGATTATCGCATAAATAATCCTAAAGCTGGCTATTTATACATTATCGCTTCGCCGTCTTTACCCGATATGGTAAAGATAGGCGTAACACGTCGCCTATCTGGCCCAATGGCGAGGGTGAAGGAATTAAGCTCGTCAAGCCTGCCATTTCCGTTCAAACTTGAAGCTTATTGTTTTAATAACGATGCATTTGAGCTTGAATCAAATATGCATAATTATTTCGATGCTTATAGAGTATCGCCTAATAGAGAGTTCTTTTATGTTTCCATAAAACAAGCAATAGATGTATTGAAAAATAATTTTAAGCAGGAGGTACATTATGGAACTTATGAAGAAAATAATGAAAGCGAGGATGATGAATAATTGACACACGAAAGATTTGAACAGTTGCTTGATGAGCTTGACGGCGAAAGTCTGACTACGCTTAAGTCTAAAAACCGGATGTATAGCGCACCTAATGATGCTCTCCATAATTTTGCATCTGGCGCTGACATAGGTGGCTGTACTGAAGCTCAGGCATGTTGGGGCTATCTTGTTAAGCATCTTGTAGCGCTCAGAGATAAGATAGAAAATAATGATTTTTCAAACAAAGACGATCTCAAAGAGAAATGCCAAGATAGTATAAATTATATTCGATTCATTTGGGCTATTGCTCACGAGGGCGAAGATACGTCATTTGATTATGATTTCAGTGATGATGTAGATGACTGCCCTGAATGTAAATATGGCAATGTTGAATTTGAAGATGATGGGATAACATGGAAAGAACCATGTAAGTCTTGTAAAAATGGTATACCAACAGGTTCACCAAAATACGAAACTGCAAAACTTAAATGGAAACCGAAGGAGAATAAATCATTATGACAATTAGAGAACTTATAGAAGAACTCGAAGAAATCGCTGATAAAGGCCTTGAGGTAACTGATTCAGAAGGGGCATCAATAACGCAGATAGATATATGCAAAGATAATTGGGGATATAGTTATGTCGAACTCGGCTAAGGGCACGTATGAGATTCTTGATGATTTGCATATATTAATGGCTTATGGGCACACTGAATTTGTTAGAGAAACGGCTAAAAATGCTATTAAATTAATTGAAATATTGTTGAAAGAAAGAGGTATAAATGAGTAATTGGTATGACTATATGACATGGGTAACAATAAATAAAACATCACCCGAAGTAGCTAAAATCCTTGAAAAGGAAATGAATCGGCAGGATAATACGGTCGAGCTTATAGCAAGTGAAAATTATGTATCAGATGCTATCAAAGCAGCTTGCGGTAGTGTGTTTACAAATAAATATGCCGAAGGAAAGCCGTATGCAAGATACTATGGCGGTTGTGAAAATGTCGATGAACTTGAATCTTATTGTCAAAAAAAATGGCTTGAAGTATTTGGCGTAAGAGATACTTATCATATCAATGTCCAGCCCCATAGCGGTTCTCAGGCAAATATGGCGGCTTATATGGCTGTACTTAATCCGGGTGATACGATTCTCTCTATGAGTCTTGATAATGGTGGCCACCTCTCGCATGGCTCTAAAGTCAATTTTAGTGGCAATCTCTACAATATCATCTCATATAATGTAGATTCTAATGGATTCATTGATTATGAAGATTTAGAGAAAAAGATAAGGTATTATCAGCCCAAGCTTATTCTTGCTGGTGCCAGCGCTTATAGTCAAATAATCGATTTCAAGAGAATACACGAAATAATTGAAGCTGTATGGCTTGATAAGTTTATTGGATATAATATAGATTATCAGCCTATTTTCATGGTTGATATGGCTCATATAGCCGGGCTTGTGGCTTGCGGTGAACATCCGTCTCCCTTTGGCTATACCGATATTATCACTACTACTACTCATAAGACGCTTAGAGGACCAAGAGGCGGACTGATATTCTGTAAGAATGAACTTACCAAAAAGATTGATTCAGCAGTTTTCCCCGGTACTCAGGGTGGTCCACTCGAACACATAATTGCGGCTAAAGCGATCTGCGCAGAAGAAGCACTTACGCCTGAATATCACGAATATATTCATAATGTTGTTATTAATTGCAAAGCAATGGCTGATGAATTTATCAAAATGGGATATGATGTAATTACTGGTGGCACGGCTAATCATCTGTTTCTTATTGACCTTAGTAAAACCCACCCTAATCTTAGTGGCAAAATGGTACAGGATGAGCTTGATAAGCATAATATAACACTTAATAAAAATTGTGTTCCTAATGAGAAACGTAGCCCTATGCAAGCAAGTGGACTAAGAATCGGCACGGCAGCTCAGACCACAAAGGGTTGGCACGGAAAAGATTTTATCAATTGCGCCCATCAGATTGATGAGATAATTAAGAATATGTAATAAAAAGAGGATGAATTAATTTTCATCCTCTTTATTTATGCCTTATCTATTAGTTCTTTATAATTGGTTTTGCTCTCATCGACAATACATACATCTACAAGCCCGGCTTTAATAGTTTCATACTTAGCCAATACTTGACTTTTACTGTTTAAGATTTTATCTTGGGCAGCAAGGTTGAGTATTTTTTTAGCTTTTCGTCTTGAACGAGTTATTTCTTCAGCAAGACGCATATCAGGTATGATAAATTTAATATCATAAAATTCTTCAATAGAATCAAATTGCAATCCTAATGCTCTTAGTTTATCTATATTTTCAGGCCGATTAATTAACCGATTTCTTTCTTCAAGTATCTGATAAAAATATATCTGTTTTATAGCCGTTCGATTTACAAAAGCTCCATCATTTGGCTTCTTCCAACCGACTTGATTACAAATATTATCTATGGCTTGATTTTCTATACTAAATAAAATTTGGTATAGCGCCGTACCCCTATCTTGATCTGAAGAGCTGATAGGAATAAATGACGTAGTAAAATCTTTAACTATCCTAATGGCATATCCATCGAAATATTTTATTACCCGCTCTTGTTTCATTTTATGTAGAGCATTATATACTCTATCAGCCAAAAGATTGCCCATTACTTTACACGCCTCATATTCTTGTTCAAAAGGCCGAGAATAAATCATTTCTAATGTGGCTCGTTTATCTTTACTCATAATGACAGAATAATTATCATTAACCATCCCTATCTTATTAAGCAACGGTGTCCTTGTGAACCACACCGGCTGATATTGATTCTTGGCTAAGATTTGGCAGATAGTTGTTTTGAATGACCAATACCATTCGTCTCTATCGTAATACGGCAATAGGGGTTCGTCCCTTATATCTATGATTCTATATTTGTTCTGCTTGCCAAAAGGAATATTTTTTATTATAAGCAAATTGGCCAAGTCTCTAAACTGCTTTGCTTTATTTGTCTTACCAGAAACTCTATTAATACCTAATTTATCACACAGTTCGCCATATTTATAATCTTGGCCTAAAAGTCCTTCGGCCGTTGATATTATTAAATTTTCTTGTTTTTCAGTAAAGCTATACATAGCGCCTCCTTGAAATATGTTAGACTCCTGACCAAGTGCGCCAATAGCACTTGGCAGGACCCATAGAATCGGCATTATCAAAAAAAATGTTCTAAACCCTATAGTATATTTATCTATAGGTTCGGCAACATTTTTTTATTTAATCGCCTCTTCCACCTCTATCATTCTATCATATATATATCAATATGTCAATATATATAATTATTAATAAATTGTTAATTATATTTTTATTTCGATTTATTGGGATTGATGAGTTTAGGTGGGGTTGGTTTGTTAGAACTACACCTCGATTTTGGCTAAAATAAATCCCTTTTGTCCGTAAATAGCCCCCGGTTTTCTGCTGATACAATTAAAATAAGGGTGGTATATTCACCAGATAATGATTATTATCTTGTATTAACGATGTAATTTGATAAAGAATTACAACGAAATGTCGAATAGTTACAGATTTGTTACAATCTGTATAAAGTATATTCGTATTACATACTCATTAATATTTATAATAACAAATAACACACAATCCCCACTCCCACTATAAAACATACAACAAAACACTATACTATTACCACCACTACACCACTACGACTATATAACAAATAAATAATATATAAATATAATTATTAATTACCATTACTATTATATAGCCATAACTATATAATAGTCTTACTACCACTATAATAATAATAGATATAAATATATAATTAATATCAATATAACCATATTATATAAAACAAAATAATAATTATTAATAGCCGCCGATAGCCTGCACAGATATAATATATATAATATTATTATAATAGATTAATAATAAATAATTATTATAATATATATAGACAGCCGCCATCCCCTATTATATTATAACTATATATAAATAATATTATATTATTATAATAATATATATAATCTATTTATAATATAATATTTATATAATTATATATGCAAATAATTAATTGCCGATTTATAATTATATTATAATGGGCCGTAGATTTAGAATTTATAAAATAGTATTATATAATTATTATAAATAGTCTGTTGTCTAGTGCAGCCCGATTTTATATATAATAAGGTAGATAAAAAATTTTTTTGAGAAAATTAAAATAATTGTTGACAAGCGGCCGAAGATTTGATATATTATTATTGCTCCATTTCGGAGCAGACTAATAATATAAAGGAAGGTAAACATTATGTCCAAAGTAAAAGAGTATCAGAATTGGGAGCGGGTAATATTCAAAGATAGAACGATACTTAAAAGTGATATTAAGTATATGTCATGGGATCAAATCAAAGCGTTAGACAATTTAGAAGTGCTATTAGATGAAGATAGTGGCACGACATTAATTATTAAAAATAGATAATTGAAAAATCCGGTTGAAATATACCGGATTTATTTTTTTATCTAGCAGTTATATATTATATACAAATTGCCTAAAATCATTTTATATATTTTGTGCATTTTGCGAATTGCAATATTGAAAAATAAGTGTATAATGACAGATGTCAATAAAAAGTTAGACAACAAAATAAATCAAGGCTTTAACTAGGGGGAGTCAATTACAATGTTATATTATAGTGACGAAGCAAGAAAAAGCGCAATTTCTTCTATTAAGGAGTGTATTTTAAAGATTGGTACAATCCCCGGACAGCATCTATCTTATTCCGATGCACGAAAAACGACAACATTTTTAAACATGTTAATTGATGAGATTGAAAAAGAAAGCAAATGCGAACATAAAAAAGAACGGGAATAAATAACCGTTCTTTTTTTCTCTGCTTTACTTTACTAAACTAAATCATTAAATTCATTTTGTCCAGTCACAATGACATATACAAATTAATCAAATATAACGTTATTAATTTGTGCAATATTACATCTTGCAAAAACAAAAAAATCGTGTATAATAAAAGACGTCAAAAGGAATTGACGAAACAAAAAAAATCAAATCAAAAAAAGGAAGGGATCCAATGAAAAACGAATACATTAATAAGAACGGCATGGACATGCGCACAGGGCTGTATATTAGCCGCTATTATGCTAAAAAGGTAGCGCGCGGCGATGAGATGGTTGTTAAGGTTGACGGCGGATATAAAATTATGACTGCTATAAATTATTATGTTTGGCGCAACCAGCATTAAGCATCAAAAAAAAAAGGAAGGTATTAAAAATGAAATTCAAAACTACTATTAAGGCGATCCGTGAAGGTTCTGTTAATGTCAGAAGTGCAGGGTATTGCGACTTGCAGCATCTTTTAACAAACCATAATCCGATAGCATATACAAGCGGCGTTTATGGATGGAATTTTGATGTATATGAAGTTTATGGTGTAACCATTTGTACAGGCTACCGAGGCATGCCGGGGAAACGGCTTGACGGGATCGCAGAAGCCGAAAATAAAGCAATGAACATTTTAGCATGGGAAAATAAGACTATGACTTATAATGAAAAGCGCGAAGCCGTGGAAAAGCTTCTGCATGAATTTTGTAAGGCAAACGGCGGTTATTAATTTCTGGCGCGGTTCTAACGGGTATCCGCTCAAAAGCCCGTTTCCACCAAAATTTTTTATAAAAGGAAGGTAAAATTATTATGAAATATTACAAAGTACCTAAAAATCTTGACGGGCGCGCCGTTCTCAAGAAGGGCTTGTATTGTGGCAAAATTCAGCGTTTTTTAATTGTAAATGAGCTTTACACCAAAAAAGAATTAGAAAAATATGGCATGACTATAGACGGATTTATTGAAATGGATATCCCTAAAAATCGCGTTTTCCATAATTTTGGCGTTCGATTTGAAAAGAAGGATTAATTATTATGGAAATAATATCAACGATTATATTAAACATCATAGCATTTAGATTTATTTATAAATTGTTTATAGCTATGGCAGAACATGGAAATTTTTAATTGAGGGGGATATTATAATGAAAACTATAAACGTTTATGTAAAAAAGAAGGGCTTTAATGTATATTATATGGTTGAGTACGATATACACAAATCGAATCAGGGCTATAAAATAGCCGTCCCGCGCCATGCAGAAGAAATAACAAAATATCGATATTATAAAGATATGTTTGTGCCTCATTATTCAGTTTATGACAAATGGGAAACTATACATGAGATAGGCAACGAAAGATTTTTTGAAGGAATAAGGCATTAACAAAATGTCACACATCTATATTGAATATATACTAAATGGCAATTTCTGCCAAGACAATTTTACATCATGGGATGAATATTTTGATACGGTATTTTGTCCAGATATTGAGATATTAAAAATTGTTGCAAGATAATAAAATTATAATAAGAAATGGAAGGTATAATATCATGTGGGAAGCAATAGCAGAATATGCAAATGGGATAAAAGTAGAAAAATATTTCCCTTATAACGAAAATGGAAATTATAATGCAGAATGTGAACGACAGTATGAGCTTGAAGCGTATTTAATTGGATTATATGATAATTGTATTTATTATAGTGTGAATTATATAGAAGAATAAATTGATTAAGCTATAGACAACTGCACATTATTTTAACATTTTATAATGTGTAGTTGTCTTATTTTGTCTATTAACAAATGTTTATAAGTTGGATAAAAGTGGATATTGGAACGCTGTAAAGTGGACATTAATTCGATATCTGTTTTTATGCACCTTGTAAAATCGTCGAGAATGTGCGTAAAATCGTTTTAAGCCCGTCGGGGTATATGGATATATGGCAAGCGATAGAAACGGCTTAAACGGGCTTATAATGGCTCTGAAGGCAGAGCGGATATAATAGGCCGTTGCCGTGATGTACAACCGGCGTTGTCTGTCTGTCTGTCTGTCTGTCTGTCTGTCTGTCTGTCTGTCTGTCTGTCTGT
>OIYG01000111.1_pt1 | contig 90447 bp, 96 predicted proteins | sample 1587861 | NCBI WGS metagenome assembly OIYG01 (sample SAMN03283272) | human gut metagenome | biome: human-associated habitat; material: feces | host: Homo sapiens | place: Peru | collected 2012 | reverse complement strand
ACTTGCTTCACTTATATCAGTTATTTTTATATCCCAAGTACCTTTCATATTTGCTATACCACTTATATTTAGTGTTTGTGATAGTATTGCATAACCAATTCCCATAATTATTAGTAGAGAGCATAAAGAACCAATTATAATATTTCTTTTCTTCCTATCTTTCATTTTGCACCTTCCTTATTTTATTCTATATTCAGTATACACCCCCCCCCCATTGAAAAATCAATACAGAATATTTGTTCGATAGTGATATATTGTCGCAATAAGCTTAAAGTGACAAGTGAAAAATATACATTCTAGATAATTTATTTAATTGTGCACAAAAAAACTGGCTTATGCCAGTTTAATAGTTTATATCATTAATATTATTGTGAATAATATTAAACATAAAGCTAGTAATTCTAATATTAATTTCCAATTAGATTTTAACCATTTTCCATATGGAATATCTAAGTATGAAAGTATAGCTATTAAAATTATACTTGTTGGTGCAAATAATGTTGTTAATCCATAGATTGCTTGCCATATAACAGCAATTATTGAATATACTGATGAATCAGTTAATAATGTTATTGCATATGGTAATACACCGCTTGCAGCATAATATAAGTCAACATTAAATATACTTGATATCAATGCGGCTAAGCTCATTGTAAATACATTTAATCCATTTCCCACTTTTATCAATGGTTTAGTAATAGTAAGTATTATTGGATGATAGCTTACTATAATTAATACTACATAGATTAATGCTACTAATACTGCTGGTTTAAGAGCTTTTTTTGCACCACTTACTATTCCATCTATATAATCATTGAATTTAACTTTGTAAATCTTTGATAATATAAATGATACAAGTACTAGTAATACACCAATTTGTACTACTCCCCATTCTTCGAATGCTCCTACTGTTCCAAGAAGTTTTCCAAAAATTTGGAATTTAAAAATCTTAAGTCCTAATACAGCATCTGTTGCTTTAGTAAACCAATTAAGTTTAAATACTGAACTCCATGAAACTAATGAAAGCATAGCAATTATAAACATTAAATCCATGAATAGTACTATTGGCCAAGTTTTTGTTTTTCCAGTTTTTGTTTCTACTGGTATTAATTCTTTAACATTGTCTTCTTTTGATGATTTATTTTTCTTAGCATATCTTAATGTATTAAATATTAATAATGCTAAACCTAATACTAATAGTATTATTTTTACTACTATTTGGTCTGTTGCTTTTGTATTAAGTATTGTATTTACAACACCCATACCATTTTGTACTACTGAATTATATCCAGTTTGAACGTAAGTTGAAGATACTGTAGTACCAATTAAACCAACTGAGATTGCGCCAACTGTTGTTAGTGCTGCAGTTACTTTATCATATCCCATTATTAATACTAATGAAACGATAAATGGAACAATTATTAGTAGTCCTAATGATGCTCCACAAACTGAAGTTAGAATTGCTAATACTGTCATTATTACAGCTAATGCAATTGTTTCTTTTCCTTTCATTTTTTTAGCAATCTTATCTAGTAATGTACGATAAGCTCCGATTTTATGTAGAACTCCATAAAATCCACCGATTGCTAGAATATATAATACTATATTTCCAAAATACGATAATGCAACAGCTGGATAATTGAATAAATCAAATAATCCTACTTGTGAACGTGTTCCGTCACTTACTAAACTATATTGATAGTAAGTTGTAGGAAGTATCCAAGTTAATAGAACTGTTACTAATATAGTAATTCCAACAACCTTAAACAAATTGTGTTTTTTCATTCTTTCACCCTCCATAACTTAATTATACAATAATTCTATTCAATTACAAGGTTTTTAGGTGAAAAATAGATGAAAAATGCCCATAAAAAAAGGAAATCATAAAAGATTTCCGTTCAATTAATTTTCTTTATCAATTGGTTTCATCAATGGGAATAATACTACATCTCTAATTGATGGTACATTATAAATTAACATCATTAATCTATCTATTCCAAATCCTAATCCAGATATTGGAGGCATTCCTTGTTCCATTGCTAGTAGGAAGTCTTCATCAAGATCCATAGTTTCGTCATCACCTTGTGCTTTGGCTTTTAATTGATCTTCAAAAGCTGCCCTTTGTTGTGCTGGATTAACTAATTCTGAATATGCCTTACATAATTCTGTTCCTGCAGCAACCACTTGAAATACATCTATTCTTCTTGAATCTTCATCATTTCTTCTAGCTAGTGGAATTAATAATGCAGGATAATTATATATAATTGTTGGTTGAACAATATTTACTCTTATTTTCTTTTTGTAAACAAAATCAATTATTTGACTCATTGACTTATAGTCTTCTAAATCTGCATAAGTAAATAATCCTGTTTCAACAATTTTTTGTTTTAATTCGTTTGGTTCATCAATACTTAAGAAGTCAAATCCTAAAACGCGTTCTAATTCTTCACAATAATTAACACGATTCCATGAATCTTTTCCAAAATCTAGTACTACATCTTGATATTCAATTTCTGTTGTTCCAACTAGTTCTTTTAGTAATGCTTTAATAAATCCTGTGTAGAATTTAATGTTATCTTCAAAATTCCAATATGACGCATACCACTCTACCTGAGTAAATTCTTGTAAATGTTCTGAATCCATTCCTTCATTTCTAAAACATTTTGCTACTTCATATACTTTATCAAAACCACCAGCTATACATTGTTTTAAGAAAGTTTCTGGTGCTATTCTTAAGTTACAATCTAAGTCTAGAGCATTATGATGAGTATAGAATGGTTTTGCACTTGCACCACATACTGCAGTTTGAATTATTGGAGTTTCAACCTGTAAGAAGCCATGCTCTCCTAAATATTTATGTAGGAAATAATAAAATTTACTTCTTCCTAAGAAAATTCTTCTTGATTCTTCATTTGTGATTAAATCAACATATCTTTGGCGATATTTTAATTCTGTATCTACTAATCCATGAAATTTTTCAGGAAGTGGTCTTAGTGCTTTACCTAGAAATTTAAATTCTTTCACTCTTAGTGTTTTTTCTCCTGTTTGCGTAGTGAATATTTCACCTGTTGTACCTATAAAATCACCTGAATCTATTTGTTTTTTAAAGAAGTCATAGTTTTCTTCTCCAACCATGTCTATTTTTATTTCAAGTTGCATATCTGCTTCTAAATCTCTTATACGAACAAAGCTTAATTTTCCCATTTTTCTCATAAAGATGATTCTTCCTGCAATGCTTACATTATCTACACCATCTTCTAATACCTTGGCTTCTTTTAATGCGTGAGTTTTTTCAAATCTTTCTGGATATGGATTACATACTTTCCTTATTTCATCTAACTTATTTCTTCTTACTATTTCTTGTTCTGATAATTCTCTCATACTAGTCCTCCTTATTTATAACTTCTGTTTTTGTAATTATATCATGAATACCTCTTTTTTGTTTTGAAAATAGTATCATAAATACTGATATTATAACAATTAATGATTGAATGATACTTATCGTATTAGATATAGATAAATATAGTTCTTTTTTTAATAATAATATTAATATTAAATTAATTATATTGGCAGCTATTCCATATATTATTAGTGCCCTAAATAACATAGTATTTATACTTAATGATTCATCGGTTATTGATTTTACTTTTATTTTCATTAACTTTTTGCCAACAGTTTGTCCGTTATTATACACTTGATATACTACAAAGTAAAGAATATATATTATAATACTTGTTAAACTTATTAACACTGTGCCTTTTGAAATGTTGTAATTATCTTCTAATACTATGTCTGTATATTCTTTTACATCTATTTCTTTATCATACATTTTTTTCTGTGTTGTTTGTAGTTCTTTATAATAATCTTGTGTTTTTTCACTTATTGGAATAAACATTGTTATTAGGTTTGTGATTACTAATACTATAAATATATCTATTATATATGCAAAAAATCTTCTATTAAATTGTGCTGGCACTTGCTTCCTCCATTAATTTTTTTCTAAAATCTTCTAATATAGTGATTATATCATTAATGTTAGTTGTTTTGTAGACTAAATTTTTAATTTCACTTGAACCATTTATTCCTTTTAAATACCATGCAATGTGATTTCTTATCTCTAGTACTGCAATTTTTTCACATTTTTGAGTACAAAGACTTTTAAAATGTTTTAGAGCCATGTCAACTTTTTCTACATTAGTTGGAGGAGGTATTATTATACCCTCATTTAAATATTTGTCTAATTGCTTTATTAACCAGGGGTTTCCAAGTACTCCTCTACCAATCATTATTGCATCTACTCCCGTTTCTTTAAGCATTCTTTCTGCATCTTTTATTGTTTTAATGTCTCCATTGCCAATTACTGGAATATTCACTGCTTCCTTTACTTGTTTTATTATATTTAAATCCACTTTACCACTATATCCTTGTGATCTAGTTCTTCCATGAATACATATAGCGCTTGCGCCTGCTTCTTCACAAATTTTAGCTACCTCTACTGCATTTATGTGGTTCATATCCCAACCACTTCTTATTTTGACCGTTACTGGGATATCTACCGCATCTACTACCGCCTTTACAATTTCTTTTATTTTTTCTGGATTCTTAAGTAGTGCCGCACCTGCTTGAGCTTTTAATGCGACTTTTGGAACTGGACATCCCATATTTATATCTATAATATCCGGTTTCATATGTTCTTCTATGTATTTTGCAGCTTTTACAAATGATTCCTTATCACTTCCAAATATTTGTTGTGCAATAGGTCTTTCGCTTTCTTCCATATATAGCATATCTATTGTCTTTTTATTATTATAAAAAATCGCTTTATCGCTTACCATTTCTGCATATATTAACCCACAACCCATTTCTTTTATAATTTTTCTAAAGCTTGAGTTACATATTCCTGCCATAGGCGCTAAAACTATTTGATTTTTAATTTCTACATCTTTTATTTTCCACATAGTAATCACCTTTTGCTTATTATAACATTAATAGAAAAAACACACAAATGTGTGCTTTATTAATCTTCTTTAGTTGCCTCTAACAACTCTTCACGAGTCATTTTAGTATAGCCTTTAACTCCTAGTTCTTTTGCTTTTTCTTTTAAACTAGTAATAGAAGGTTCATCTTTTTCTTCTGGCATTCTTTTATGTTCTACTAAATACTCTATTTGTTCTCTAGTTAAAGTCTCATGTTCTAGTAATGCGTTTGCGATTAAGTCTAATAAATCTCTATTCTCTGCGATTACTTTTTCTGTTCTTTTGTAGCATTTATCAATTATCTTACGCATTTCTATATCGATTTCATGAGCCACTTCGTCAGAGAAGTTCTTAGTTTTATTGTAGTCTCTTCCTAAGAATACTCCGCCTTCTTGTTGTTCTAGTTGAACTGGTCCTAAATCACTCATACCATATTCAGTAACCATAGCTCTTGCTATTTTTGTTGCCTTTTCAAAGTCATTATGTGCCCCAGTTGTTACTTCTTTAAATACTTGTTCTTCAGCAACTCTTCCTCCAAGTAATCCGCTTATTGTTTCTAATAACTCTTTTTTTGTTTCTAAGAATGTTTCTTCTTTTGGTAACATTAAGTTATATCCACCTGCGGTACCTCTTGGTATAATAGTAATTTTTTGAACTTCGTTTGCTCCATCCAATTTAATTCCAACTACAGCGTGACCTGCTTCATGGTATGCAACAACCTTCTTTTCATGTTCAGTATATTTTTTAGACTTTTTAGCTGGTCCCATTAATACTCTATCATGTGCTTCATCTATTTCAGTCATTGTTATAGCACTTTTATTTCTTCTTACAGCTAGAAGTGCAGCTTCATTTAATAAGTTTTCTAGATCAGCACCACTAAATCCAACTGTACGTTTTGCAATGTTGTTTAATTTTACATTTGGTGCAAAAATCTTGTTTTTAGCATGAACTGCAAGTATTTCCTCTCTACCTTTAACATCTGGTAAATTAACGGTTACCTGTCTATCAAACCTTCCTGGTCTTAATAATGCTGGATCTAATACATCTGCTCTATTTGTTGCAGCAATTATTATTATTCCTTCATTTGCTCCAAATCCATCCATTTCTGTTAATAATTGATTTAGAGTTTGTTCTCTTTCATCATGTCCTCCACCAAGACCTGTTCCTCTTTGACGACCTACTGCATCTATTTCATCTATAAATATTAAACATGGTGCATTATGTTTAGCTTGTTTAAACATATCACGTACACGACTTGCTCCAACACCAACAAACAGTTCTACGAAATCAGAACCACTTATATAATAGAATGGTACATTTGCTTCTCCAGCAACTGCTTTAGCAAGCAATGTTTTACCTGTACCGGGAGGTCCAACTAAAAGTACTCCTTTTGGAATCCTTGCTCCTAATTTTTGGAATTTTTTAGGATTTTTCAAAAAGTCAATTAATTCTTGAACTTCTTCTTTTTCTTCTTTTAATCCAGCTACATCTTTGAATGTTGTTTTATTATTATCTGATGATAATTTAGCTCTACTTTTACCAAAATCCATTGATTTACTTGCACCATTCATTTGTTTTGTAAATAAGAAGAAGAGTCCTCCTATAAGCAATACATATGGTACAACATTTATAAGAATTAATAGGACAGAACTTGATTCTGGATCACTGTTAGTTATTAATTTGTAGCTAAGTGCAGATGAGTCTGTATTTAACATTTGCTTGATTACACTATCAGTTAGTGGAACACTAAGTGTAAATGTTTCATTCTTAGCATATGTTGATAGTTTACCTTCTATTTCATAAATACCAGCTCTACTTCTTGGTGTAATACTTACTTCTGTTACTCTATTATTATTTAATTCATCTAAGAATTTATCATACGTTATTTTATTTACTGTTTGGTTTCCTACTACCGCCATATAATATATACCAATTAATAATAGTACTAAAAAAACATATGGCAAGAAACTTCTTTTAATATCTTTTTTATTCATATTTCCTCCTCTTTATCGATATCTTAGTATTATATCATACTTTTCTGATTTTGACTTTGTAAATTTTGATTTTTTTATTCCAGGAATCCAAATTATCTCATCTTTTGAATCTACTACTATTGGCCACTTATCCCTTTGGTCTATTGGAATCTTTGAATCGATAAAGATATCTTTTACCTTTTTTGAGCCATTTAGTTTCTTTAGTTTCATTTTATCTCCTGCTTTTCTTGTCCTTATATGCAGTGGAAAAGCAACTTCTGTTTTGTCTATTCTACAGATGTTATTGTCATTTGAATCAATACTTTCAATTTTTTCTATCATGTGACCATTTGGCAATCCAGCATATTTATCAAACTCAATTTCATATTCATATAAATCATCGGTATTTTTTTTCACGGTTAACTCATTGTATGATTTTATTGCAATTACATCATTTGGTAAATATACATATGAATTTGATTTTTTACAATTAATTAGGGATTCAATTAGCGCTACGTGTGAGTCATTAATAAGCATTAAATCATCTTGATAAAAATCTTCTAATATTTTACATATTACTTTATATTTGATAAGGTTTTCTAGTTTTTTATATTCTTCTATATTTAGTTTATTGTTAGCATATACTTTTTTTAGTTTATTTTGTGTTTCTTTTTCAACATAATTGTCATATTCAAATAGTAGTTTACTGAATTTTAAAAAATGCATATGTACATTTTTATCTTCTTCTTTTAGAAATGGTAGAACTACTTTTCTATATCTATTTCTAGTATACTTTCCTTTAAAATTTGATGCATCTATCGCATATTTAATACCTAATTTATCATCATAATCTTTTATTTCCTCTTTTGTCATAAAGATAAGTGGTCTTACTATTTTATATGTATCCTTTTCTACAACAGTTTTAAAGCCAGCATACCCTTTTAATGATGAACCCCTTACAATACGCATAAGTATGGTCTCCATTAAATCATCTCCATGATGAGCGGTCATTAAGTAATTTGCATCATATTTTTTTACTATTTTATCAAAGAAACTATATCTTATTGCGCGTGCCTCATTATGAAAGTTATCATCACCATATTTTTCTATAATCATACTTTCAAATATTATATCATTTTCTTCACAGTATTCTTTTAGAAATATTGCTTCTTCTTTGCTTTCTTTTCTTACATTATGATTTACATGTGCGCATATTATTTTTATATCTATTTTTTCCCTTAGTTTTAAAAGTATATCCGTAAGTGCCATTGAATCTGGCCCTGCGGAATTTCCTATTACAATTATATCCTTATCTTTTAATTTTAAATCATTCATTAGATAGTTAATAACTTTATCCATTTTACCACCTGTTTCTATATTCTATAGCATTTAATCAATATCTTCAAGAGTTAATTATTTTTCTGGAATTCTAATAATATACTCCCCATCTTTTGAATATAGATATTTCTCTCTTAAATATCTTGCAATATACTCTGGATCTTGCATTTTTTCTACATCTACTTTTAATTCTTTTTCTTGACTTTTTAATTCTACTAACTTTTGATCTAGGTCTTTCTTTTCTTTATATTTTTGATATATTTCAGACCATAATCTTGAAATAGATAAAGCAACAGTACCAGATATAATTATGCATGCTACTCCAAATACTAAAAATCTAAGCGTACTTTTTTTTGCTTTTTGTTTTTTAATAGTTTTCTTAGCCATATCATCACCTACTTTATCAAGTTTATTATATCATTCTAATCATTTCTATAATAGCATTTTGTCGTAATTTAACAAAACTTTACAAAAAAAAAGACAAATTTGTCTCTTTTCTAGTTTGTATATGGTAAAAGTGCGATAGCTCTTGCTCTTTTAATTTGTTCAGCAACTATTCTTTGATGTTTAGCACAAGTTCCAGTTACACGTCTTGGTAGGATTTTACCTCTTTCGTTAACATATTTTCTTAGTACATCAACATCTTTATAATCAACTGTTTTACCAGCACACATATAACATACTTTTTTCTTTTTTCTATAAAACTCTGCCATCTTAATCCTCCTTTTTAGAATGGTAATTCATCATCATTAATTTCAATGCTTGAACCAAAATCTGCGAAAGGATCAGATTTTACGTCTACTGAGTTACTTGGTTGATCAGAAAATGAACTTGGTGACATATCACTTGGAGTATTATTGAATCCAGTGTTATTGTTCGTATTTTCACGGCTTGCCTTTGTGTCTAAAAATTGAACATTATCAGCAATTACTTCAGTAACATATCTTTTCTTTCCATCTTCGCCATCATATGATCTAGTTTGAAGTCTACCATCGATAGCTACTTGGCTTCCTTGATTTAAATAATTTTTAACATTTTCTGCTTGTTTTCTCCAAACAACTATATTGATAAAATCAGCTTCTCTTTCTCCTGCTTGGTTAGCAAAATTTCTATTTACTGCAACTGTGAAAGTTGCTACAGGTAAATTGCTACTAGTATATCTTAATTCAGGATCTCTAGTTAATCTTCCTATTAAAAAAACTTTATTCATAGGGTACCTCTTATCTTTCTTCTACTCTAACTATTAAATGACGAATGATGTTTTCATTAATTAAAGCAACACGGTCAAATTCTTTTGCTGCTGAATGATCTTCTGATTCAATTACGAATAGAAAATAGTATCCAGTTTTGTATTTTTTAATTTCATATGCTAATTCTCTTTGACCCATAGCTTTTTCTTCAACGATTGTTGCACCTTCTGATTTTAGAACTTCTTTCATGTTATTAGCAACTTCTTTAATATTTGCCTCTTCTAAATCTGGTCTTACAATGAACATAATTTCATATTTTCTCATTTTTTTTACACCTCCTTTTGGACTTATGGTTTCATACATTATGAAACAAGGAGTACCTAAATACTCGTAAGTACTATATCAAAAAAAAGACACTTTGTAAAGCATCTTCTTTCTTTTTTTAAACATTAAATCTAAAATGACAAATGTCTCCATCTTGCATTATATAATCTTTTCCTTCTAGTCTTGCTCGTCCTGCTTCTCTTACTTTTAATTCACTACCATATTGTATTAAATCTTCATAAGATATTACTTCTGCCTTAATAAATCCTTTTTCAAAATCTGTATGTATTATTCCTGCACATTCTTTAGCATTCATTCCTTTTTTGAATGTCCATGCTCTTACCTCATCACTACCTACAGTGAAATATGTTGCAAGTCCCAATATGTCATATGTGATTTTAATTAATTTATCAAGACCTGATTCTTCTATTCCAACTACACTTAACATTTCTTTTTTATCATCATCATTAAGTTCGCTAAGTTCTGACTCTAATTTCGCACATATTTTTACTGTTTGTGCACCCTCTTTTTTAGCGTATTCTGTAACCATTTGTACATAGTTATTATCATTAGTTAAATCTTCTTCTGAAACATTTGCCAAATATATGACTGGCTTTAGAGTTATTAGACTAAAGTTTTTAAGTAGTGCTAAATCTTCTTCGGCAAAATCAACTAATCTTAATGGTTTCCCACATTCTAGTGCTTCTTTTGCTTTGTTTAGTGTTTCTAACTCTTTTAGGGCATCTTTATCTCTATTTGTTTGTGCTTTTTTAGCAATACGTGATATTCTTCCATTTATAATTTCTAAGTCTGATATAGATAGTTCTAGATTTATTATTTCAATATCTCTTATTGGATCTATACCATTTTCTACATGGATTATATTTTCATCATCAAAACATCTTACTACATGACATATTGCATCTACTTCTCTTATATGGGATAGAAATTTATTTCCTAATCCTTCCCCTAGGGATGCTCCTTTTACTAAACCAGCTATATCGGTAAATTCAAAGCTTGTTGGAATTGTTCTTTCAGGAATATACATGTCCTCTAATTTTTGCAATCTTTCATCAGGAACTGTTACTGTTCCTACATTAGGATCAATAGTTGCGAATGGATAATTCGCAGCTAATATATTTTTCTTTGTTATTGCGTTAAATAAAGTTGATTTACCTACATTTGGTAAACCAACTATTCCTGCTTTAAGTGCCATTACTTCATTCCCCCTATAATGTTGGTGATACACCTATTCCTATTGGTGCTCCTAATAAATACCAACCAATTATTATTAATAACCAGCATACTGCCATTAATAGACAATATGGCATAATATAGCCAATTGCTTTCTTAACTGTTATTACTTCTTTCTCTGTATTATATATGTTTAAGTATCCAATGTAAATAACAAAATATGCTAAAAGTGGGGTTATTCCTTTTGTCATTGAATCAGATGCTCTTAAAATAAACTGTGCAAATTGTGGACTTATATTTGATTGCATCATTAATGGTACTACTACTGGTGCCATTATTTCCCATTTTCCTATTGGAGTGGTTACAAATAAATTACAAAGCACAATTAATAAGACAACAGTTATTATTAATGGAATACCTGAGAATGATAGTTGTGATAAAAACTTTGTAGATAATCCAACTATTACAGGACCTATATTAGTCTTCCTAAATATTGCTATAAATTGTGATGCAAAGAACATTAATGCAATTAACATTCCTAAATTACTTAAGTATATACAACATCTATTAATTAAATCTTTATTATCCCTAATTGATTTAGTACTTATTCCATATGCAAGTCCTGTTGCTATAAAGAATAGTGATATCATATAAGTAAATCCATCTTGAAAATAAGAATTTTCTCCAAATACTTGACCTAAATAAGTTTTTTCGTTCATATCTAATAATAATCCCGAAAATGGTAGGGATGGAATTAACATGTATATGAAACATATTAGAAATATTATACCTACTATTAGTGCCTTCTTTAATCCTTTTTTCTCTCTGAAATCTGTTTCAATTTTATTCTGTTCACTTTCTTTTATCTCTTCTAAGTTAATTTCTTTTGTATTGCCATCTACTTCTTTTTCTTTTACTTTAGAAAATTTTGGTACTATTATTTTTTCAAATATTATAGTTCCAACTATTGAAGTAATGATGGTTGCAGCTATTATTATAATTAAATTTGAAGTTAAACTTACATGAAATGTTTTATCTATTAATCTTGCAGCTACTGTAGTTTCTGGTATCAAATTTACTTCCATTGAACCAACAAATACTGTTGCTCCATATCCAAATGCAACTCCGCAATATGCTGCTATTACACCAAGCATTGGGTTTCTCTTGTTTGCACTAAAAATTAATGCGCTAAGTGGAATTAATACAACATACCCTACATCATTAACTAAACTTGATATTGTAGCTATTAATATTGTTAAAAATGTTAACTTTTTATTATCAATATTTAAGGTTACTCTTTTTGCAAATGCATCGATTAAACCAGTTGCATATGCAACTGATATTCCTAATAGTGATATTAATAAATTTCCTAATGGTGCAAACCCTGCAAGATTTTTTACTGAACTACTTATTATATATTTTAGTCCATCATAATTAAATAGATTTTCAATAGTAAGTAATGTAGCTTCTAATTCCAAAGTATTCGGATTTATCTTGTTATATGTAACTTGTACTTGTAAAACTGATAGAATCCAACTTAATAGAACAGTTATACAACTCAATATTATGAACATAAATATAGGATGTATATTAAATTTCTTAAGTTTAAGTGTTTTCTTTTTCATACTTACTCCTCATTTACTATTTTTTTTAATTTTTTATTAAATTCAATTCTTGGTATCATTATTGATCTATTACATTTAGTACATTGTATTTTTATATCTGCCCCTGTTCTTACAACAGTCCACTCGTTGTTACCACATGGATGAGGTTTTTTCATTATTACTTTTGTACCTATTGTGTAATTCTTATCATTCATACTTAGCCTCTATTATTCGTTAACATCTAATATTTCAAGAATTCTATTTAAATCATTGTTGTTAGTAAATGATATTAGTATTTTTTTATTATTAATCTTAACTTTTGTACCAAGCTTTTCTGAAAGGCTTTCCTCTATATATTTATATTCGGATTCTTTCTTTACTTTTGTTTTTAATTTATGTTTTTTCTCTACTGTTGGATTTTGCGATGCTTGTTCAATAGCTCTTACATTTAAGTTTTCATCTACTATTTTGTTAGCAAGATTAATTATCTCATCTTTATCTTTCATTTTACTTAATACTCTTGCATGACTCATTGTAATTTTTTCTTCAGCTATCAATTTTTTTACTTCTTCAGGAAGTTCAAGTAATCCTAGCATATTTGTTATATGACTACGACTTTTACCTAATTTATTTGCTAGTTCTTCTTGAGTTACTTTTAATGAAGCTAATAACTTTTGATATGCTGTTGCTTCTTCTATTGAGTTTAAATTCTCTCTTTGTAGATTTTCAAGAAGAGCTATTTCCATCATATTTTCATCAGTAAAATCACGTACTATTGCTGGTATTGTTTCTTTTCCGGCTAGTTGAGAGGCTTTGTATCTTCGCTCTCCGGCAATTATTTCATAACCTTTTATACTTTTTTTAACTATTATCGGTTGAAAAACACCGTGTTCTTTAATTGAATTTGCCAACTCTTGTAGTTTTTCTGCATCAAATACTTTTCTTGGCTGATAAGGATTTGGTCTTAACTCTGATAATTTTAATTCAATTACCTCTTCTTTAGGAGTAACACTAACTATTTTTTCTTCAAATTTATCTAAGTCTAGTTGTTCGTTATTAAAAAGTTCTTCTAGTCCCATTCCTAGGGCTCTTCTTTTAACTTGCTCCATTTCTTTCAATCACTTCCTTTGCTAAGTTTAAGTAAGCTTCTGTTCCCTTACTTTTTGGATCATATACTACAATTGGTTTTCCGTGTGATGGTGCTTCTGTTAATCTTATAAGTCTTGGAATAATTGTATTATATACTCTTTCCTTGAAATATTTTCTAATATCATCTACTACTTCAAATCCTAAATTTGTTCTAGAATCTAACATTGTTAATAAAACGCCTTCTATATCCAGATTTGGATTTAAGTTCTTTTGTGCCATCATAATTGTATTAAGTAATTGCATTATACCTTCCAAGGCAAAGAATTCACATTGTACTGGGATAATTACTGAATTTGATGCTGTTAATGCATTGGTAGTAATTAATCCTAGTGATGGTGGACAATCCATAATTATGTAATCATATCTATCTTTAATTGTGTCTATCTTTGATTTTAATTGATTACCTTTACTAAATGTTGGTTCTTCTCTGCTTTTTTCAATTAATTCTATGTCAATACCTGCTAAATTAATTGTTGCTGGCAATACATCTAACCTTTTAAATTTTGTTCTTATAATTGCTTCTTCTATTGGACATTTATCTGTTAAAACATCATATACGCTTTTATCAATGTCACCTTTGCAAATTCCTATACCAGTTGTTGCATTGCCCTGTGGATCCAAATCTACTAAAAGTACGTTTTTACCTAATACTGCTAGGGATGCAGAAAGATTTATACTTGTAGTTGTTTTTCCTACTCCACCCTTTTGATTAACTAATGAAATTATCTTTCCCATCTTATCACCTTTTCTTTAAACATCTATTACTATTCTATCAGAAAAAGAATGTTTTTTAAATGATTTTATGTTAAATATTTAAATTTAATTTTGACTAAAAAAGATAGCCTTATAACTATCTTTCTCAGAAATCTTATTAATCTTTATCAATTCTTATAACTATTTGGTAGAAATCTTCAAAATCAAATTCTTCAGTTTCAATTTTGTTACCAGCTTTTTTCATATTTTCTATTGTATTTTTTATATCAGTTACAGTTTTAGTGACATCTTTCTTTGGACTTGGTGTTTGAATACTTTCTATACCACTAAAACTTGGAAATAATTGATCTGGTTCTTTTTCTTGTGCTTTTTCTTCTTTTGGTGGAACATTAAAGTTCTTATACAAGTTATTTTCTAAGCCAATTCCATTTGATTGTTGAGTAGAAGGCTTCATCGAGCTTTCTAAGTTCATACCTGCTAAAAATCCGCTTCCACCTATTGGTTCCTCTTTTGGTTTTGGAGGTTCACTAAAGTTAGTTGTAGGTTCTAGTACTGGTGATTGTGATTGAACCGGTTCTGATGGTGTTGCTGGTTTTAATATGTCCTTAATTCCAGTAAATCCAGTAAATGAATTATTCACTTTTGGATCAGCATTACTTAAATTTGGCATTGTACCAATTGAGTTTTCATTATTTGATGTACTACTTGAACCATTTTTTATTTCTTCATCTAATTCTCTTACAGTCATTCTTGTGGATATAACTTTATTTAATAGTTCCACTTGTCTTTTTGGATCAGTTACATTTAATAAGGCTCTTGCATGACGTTCTGAAATTTGTTCATGTAGTAATGCATCTTGTACTTCATCAGTTAATGATAGAAGTCTTAATTTATTTGCAACTGCTGATTGAGATTTACCCATTGTTTTAGCAAGTTCTTCTTGAGTTAATGCATCCAACTCTAGAATTTTTTGATATGTTCTTGCTTCTTCAATTGGAGTTAAGTCTCTTCTTTGTAAATTTTCTATTAGTGCTACTTTTGAGCTTTCTTTATCATCTAAATTTTTAATAATTGCTGGTATTTTTGTTAAACCTGCCATTGTTGATGCTTTATATCTTCTCTCTCCTGCAATTATTTCATATTTTTCACCAATTTGTCTTACAACTATTGGTTGGATAACACCGTGTTCTTTTATAGATACTGCTAACTCTTTTAATGCTTGTTCATCAAAATTTTCCCTTGGTTGAAATCTATTTGGTATTATGTCATCTAAATATAAGTATTTTATTTCGTTTTCCATTTTACAACCTCCATTATTCTTTTTTACTCTTTATTCTTATATAATTATACATTATTCTTTTTTCTTTTACAATGATTTTTTTATTTTATCGATACTTCTTGGGTATTTTTCTCCTGTTTTTCTTAATTTTTTGATATTTATTAATGCTCTTTGGCTGTTTTCAATTGGCAATTTAAATGTATTGACATCTACTACTTTCCCACCAATATCTTTTATTATTTTTTCTGCATCACTTAATTCTTCTTCAAATGAAGCTTTCATTAGTATTAAATGTCCGGATATTTTTAAGGCTTTAAAAGATATTTCTACTAAAATTTTGACTTTAGCAACAGCTCTTGATGTTATTATATCAAATTTTTCTTCATTCTGTTTTGAATAATATTCCATTCTCTCGTGTACTAATTCAACATCTTTTAATCCTAATAGTTTTATTACATAATCTAAAAAATTAAGCCTTTTTTGAAGTGAATCAACAAGAGTAATTTTTAAATTAGGAAATACGATTTTTAGTACTATCCCTGGAAATCCGGCACTTGTTCCTACATCACATAGAGAAATATCTTTGGTTAGATCATATTCTTTAAAAAGTGTTAAACTGTCGTAAAAATGTTTTAAATATACGTCCTTTTCATCTGTAATTGATGTTAGATTTATCTTTTTATTCCATTCTACTAGGGCTTTATAATATTCATTTAATTGTTCTAGTTGTTTATCAGTTATACATATACCTAATTCTTTTACTGCTGTTAGAAATTCTTCTCTATTCATCTTTAGTTCCTCTTTTTAAATACATCATTAGCATAGAAATATCTGATGGGTTTACCCCACTTATTCTTATTGCTTGTCCAATTGAAATTGGTTTAATTTTATCTAGTTTTTCTCTTGCTTCTTTTGCAATGTTAGTAAATTTGCTGTAATCAATGTCTTTTGGAATTGATATTTTTTCTAATTCTAGCATTTTTTCTGCCTCTTTTTCGGCTTTTAATATATATCCTTCATATTTTGCAATAATTTCCACTTGTTCTTCTACTTGATGTGAGTAATCTTTTTGAATGTATTTTTTTAAGTCTTTTAAACTAATTTCAGGTCTTTTTAATAAGTCATAAAGATATATTCCATCATATATTTTAGCAGAATTTAAACTTTCAAGGTATTCATTTACTTCTTTTGTCGGGGTCACTTTTATAGATTTTAATGTTTCAACTAATCTTTTTATGTTTTCTATTTTATCTGTTACAATTTTATATTTTTCATCACTTATTAATCCAATATCGTGTCCGTATTTTGATAATCTTAAGTCTGCATTATCGTGTCTTAATAAGAGTCTATATTCTGCACGTGAAGTTAATAATCTATATGGATCTATTACTCCTTTTGTTATTAGGTCATCTATTAATACTCCTATATAACTTTCATTTCTTTTTAAAATTAATGGTTTTTTATTTGATAATTTTAATGCTGCATTTATTCCGGCGATTAATCCTTGGCATGCGGCTTCTTCATATCCACTTGTTCCATTTATTTGTCCAGCGGTATATAATCCTTCTATAATTTTTGTTTCTAAAGATGGTTTTAACTGCATTGAGTCTATTGCATCATATTCAATTGCATATGCATACTTATTTACTTTAGCATTTTCTAATCCTGGTAATGATTTTATCATTTTATCTTGTACATCATATGGCATACTTGTAGAAAATCCTTGAATATAGATATCATCATAATAAATACTTTCTGGCTCTAAAAATAACTGATGTCTTTCTTTATCACTAAATCTTACTATTTTATCTTCTATTGATGGACAATATCTAGGACCTACACCCTCTACATATCCACCATACATACTCGATTTATCTAAATTTTCTTTTATTATTTCGTGTGTTTTTGTCGTTGTATATATCAAATAACATGGAATTTGCTTGTCTGTTTCATAATTTAGTTCATTATAAACTGAAAAATTCCAACATGTATCATCTCCAGGCTGTATTGTTGCTTTTGAATAATCAATACTGCTTTTTTCTATTCTTGGTGGAGTACCTGTTTTTAACCTTTTTATAGTAAATCCATATTTTTTTAAATCGTCACTCAGTGTTTTACAAGTTTTTTCATCATGTGGTCCACTTGATGTTTTTGATGAACCAACTAAAATGCTTGATTTTAAATAAGTTCCCGTAGTTAAGATTACTGCTTTACTATAGATTTCTTTATTATTTTCTGTTAATACGCCTATTATTTTATTATCCTTAATAAGTAATTCTTTTACCATATCTTCTAAAATATCTAGATTTTCTTGATTTTCTAAGGTTTTCAACATTTCTTTTTTATAAGTTATTTTGTCTGCTTGAGCACGTAGTGAACGTACTGCGGGACCTTTTTTTGTATTTAGCATCTTCATTTGAAGAAAACTTTTATCTATATTATTTGCCATTTCTCCACCTAATGCTGATATCTCTCTGACTACTATTCCTTTGGCAGGTCCTCCTATTGATGGATTACATGGCATATCTGCAATATTGTTTTTATTCATAGTTATCATAAGTGTTTTTTTATTCATTCTTGCAGATGCTAGTGCTGCTTCACATCCTGCATGACCACCACCTACTACTATTATTTCATACTCCATCTTTTTCACTTCCTCTTTTATATCATTATACACTACTATTTTTATTTTAAATTAGCTTTTTTCAAACAAAAATTATTTCCCGGGAAATAATTTTTTGCGTTAAATTCAATTTTGTGGGGTTATAAATCACTTTCCTAAACAAAATTGACTAAATAATTGGTCTAATAATTCATCAGTATATGTTGCGCCAATTATCTCACCTAGTTTTTCCCAGGCTCTTTTTATGTCAATTTCTACTAAATCTACTGGTGTAGCATTATTTATTCCATTAAGTGCTTCTAATAATATGTCCTTTGCTTCCTTAATTAATGAAATTTGTCTAACATTATTCAAGTATTTATAATCTTCTTTAGTTAATTCTTCTAAATTGAATAATTCTACTATTTTGTCCTTTAACTCATCTAATCCATTTAAATCAACTGTATTAGTACGTATTATATTTTCATATGTAATATTTGATATATCAATTTTATCTGCTAAATCACTTTTATTAATTACCACTATTACTTTTTTATTCTTACAATATTCTAATATATTTTTATCTTCTTCAGTTAATTTTTCATTATTATTTAATACAATTATTACTAAATCTGCAGATTCTATTAAACTATAACTTTTGTTAACACCTATTTTTTCTACTATATCGTTTGTTTTTCTTATTCCTGCAGTATCTATAATATCTAACATTACACCATTTATTGTTATACTTCCTTCTACTGTATCTCTTGTAGTTCCTTCAATATCTGTTACTATTGCCTTTTCTTCATCTAATAATCTATTAAGCAGACTACTTTTCCCTACATTTGGTCTTCCTATTATTACAGTTTTTATTCCAGAAGTTAAAACTTTTCCATTTTCGGACTCTTTTATTATTTTTTTTATTTCTTTAATGACATTTTCTATTTTAGGCTTTAGCTTCTCATTTGTCATTGTTTCTATGTCTTCATATTCTGGATAATCAATATTTACTTCTATGGTTGCTAGAATTTCTAATATCTCTTGTCTTAGATTTTTTATTAGCTTACTAACATACCCATCTAATCCATTTAGTGCAGCTTTTCTTTTTGATTCTGTTTTAGCATTTATTAAATCCATTGTTGATTCTGCTTGTGATAAATCTATTCTTCCATTTAAAAATGCTCTTTTTGTGAATTCTCCTGGTTCTGCAAGTCTTGCCCCATTTTTTAATACTGCTTCTAATACTTTATTTGTAGTAGCAATACCGCCATGGCAATTAATTTCAACAATATCTTCTGTTGTAAATGTTTTTGGTGATTTCATTACACTTACTAAAACTTCATCTAATAAATTATCTCCATCTTTTATATGCCCATAAGAAATAGTATGTGATTCAACCTTTTCTAAGTCTTTTCCTTTAAAAATACTATTTACTATTTTTATTGCATCAGAACCACTTACTCTAATTATTGATATGGCACCTACTCCTAATGTAGTTGAAATTGCCGCAATTGTATCATTCATATAACTCACTCCATTAAATTATAGTTATTTAAAATTTACTATATATTATATTTTAAAAGCTATTTTGTCAATAAAAATGGAAAGCTTTATTTGCTCTCCACATATTTAATAACTACTGATCTGTTTGGTTCTTCTCCTATGCTTTCAGTTTTTATATTTTTGTATTCACCTAGAATTGTATGAATTACTCTTCTTTCGTAAGAATTCATTGGATCAAGTTTAACATCCATTTTTGTTCTTTTTACATCTCTTGCAATGCTTTTTGCTAGTCTTTCTAATTGATGTTGATGTTTTAATTTATATTCGCCAACATCTAAAGTAAACGGAAAATAAAATCCTAATTCATTATATAAATATTGCCTTAAAATTAAACTTAATGCTTCTATTGTTCTTCCTTGTTTTCCTATTAATATATTGTTATTATCACTAAATATTGTTATTGTAGTCATACCATCTCGTTGTTTAATTTCAAAATTACCTTTTATTCCCATTAAATTAATAATATTTGTTAATTCTTTCTTTATTTCTTCAAGTATTTCTTCTTTGGTAATTACTTCTATTTCTACTTTTTTTGCTTTAAAAAGTCCACCTTTAGTTTCTGTTTCGTTTATGTATATATCTTCTTCATTACACTTTAAGTTTTCTAATGCTGAAATCTTTGCTTCTTCCAAAGTTTTTCCTGAAAAATTATTTTTTTTCATATTTTTTACCTCTTTTCACTAACAAATTTTGAACTACAGTAAATAAATTTGTTGTTATCCAATAAATATTTAGTGCAGAAGTCATAAATAATGACATTACTGTTATCATTATAACCATAGTTCTATTCATAATTGTAGCTTGCTTATTATCACCCATCGCAGCAGCATTGTTTTTAAATGAATAATATGTTGTTAGTCCTACTATTATTGTTAATAATAAGTATAAGAAGTTACCATGTTGTAATGCAATAATTGGAGTTGTTCCAAGTTGGAAGCCTATAAAATGCTCCTCAAATATTGCTGGAACTCTATTTATTGCTTCTAAGAATCCTATAAATAAAGGCAATTGTATAAATGAAAATAAACATCCAGATACAGGATTAACATTATATTTTTTATATATAAGCATCATTTCCTGATTCTTTTTCATCAATGATTCTTGATCTGTTTTATCTTTATATTTTTTTTCAAGTTTATCAAGTTCTGGTTTAGCATTTTTTAGCATTTCTGATTGCATTGCTGTTTTTCTAGTTACTGGAAATGCAATTAATCTTATTAATAAACTTACTATTACCAAGCTTAATCCATAATTTTTAACAATATTACCAATTTGAATAATTACCCATGCTAGTGGTTTAACAAATATTGATGTCCATAATCCTTCATATCCACCCGAATTTACTTTAAAATTTTTACATTCAGGAAGATTTTCTATATTTACCTTATTATCTTCATATATTTTTATTGTATCTTTATCTTTTGGTCTACATAATATGTTTTCAGTAAGACTCTGTCCTGTTTCTGGATTTCTTACTGCCTTTTTATCTTTTGTTGTTAGTGTTTTTGTACATCCAGTTAATAATATTAATACTAGCAATATTACTACTAGACTTTTACGATTTTTTTTCATTTTTGTCTCCTTGATTAATTTTTGTTATTAAACTTTCAAAGCTTCTTTTTAAAGTATCAAATTCTACTTCTAATGATGCTTTCCTTAATATTATAATATAATCCATATTATTTTGGTAGTATTTTTTGTTTTTATCAACAATATTTCTTATTTGCCTTTTAAATTTATTTCTACATACCGCATTACCAATTTTTTTTCCTACGGATATACCGAATCGATATCTATCTAATTCATTACTTTTATAGTATATAACAAAAAATTTATCTTTCACTACTCTACCTGATTTTAATATATTATCAAATTCATAGCTTTTCTTTACCCTATTAATTTTCTTCATAGAATACTCCTTTATTACATTGTACCAAAAAAAAAGCCACTTTTATAGTGGAATTTAAACTAATTTTTTACGACCTTTTTTTCTACGACTATTAATTATATTACCTTTAATTCTCGAAAAAAATCCATGTTTCTTTGCTTTTTTTCTATTATTTGGTTGATAAGTTCTTTTCACTAATAACACCTCCAAACTAAAAGTCTCCATTATTATAATAGTGACTATACATTTTTGTCAATCTATTTTTTAATTTTATTTTATGCACAGAATTAACATACCTGTTTAAAAAGTTTTACTCTATTGTTATTTAAAATTTGTGGAAAATGTGGAAAATTCATAATTTTATTTACTTTATTAGGTATTATCTGTGTATAATTTTGTGGATTCATTGTGAATAAAAATTTATTTTATATTTGTACTTTATTTTTTCAACAACTTAAGTTACAATATCATTAGATTTAGATTCTTTATCCAGGGGGCGGTGATAATATGGATGAAAAAGATATTTGGACATCTGTTCTTTCTAAAATTAAGGAAGAAATTAATTCTTTATCTTTTCAAACTTGGTTTGAAGAAACAGAATTATATAGATTAGAAAAAAATGTTGCCAAAATTATAGTACCATTTGCAATTCACAAGACCCATATTATTAACAATTATCGAGATATTATAGTTGAAGGATTATATGAAGTAACTAATACAAATTATGAACTTGAGTTGTTATTAAGAGATGAAATTATTGAAGATACAGAACCTAAAGTTAATACTACTAGTGAAAATTCTAGTAATATTACTAGCAATTCAATTGAAATGCCTTATATAAAATCAAATTTAAATTCAAAATATACATTTGAAAACTTTATAGTAGGTAATAGTAATAAATTTGCACATGCCGCGGCACTTGCGGTTGCGGAAAACCCTGGAAAAATGTATAATCCGCTATTTATATATGGAAATAGTGGTCTTGGTAAAACTCATTTAATGCATGCAATCGGTAATTACATAAGTAAAAATACTGATAAAAAAGTTTTATATGTGACTAGTGAACAATTTGTTTCGGACTTCATTGGAATTAATAAAAAGGACGAAAATGGTACTAATTTTACTTATGTTGATTTTTTTAAACAGAAATATCGTAATATTGATGTATTAATCATAGATGATATCCAATATTTAGGTGGTGCTACTGAAACTCAGAAGGAATTTTTCCACACATTTAATACTTTATATGGTGATAATAAACAAATAATTATTTCATCGGATAGGTCTCCAGATGATTTAAAGATACTAGAAGATCGTTTAAGAACTAGGTTTTGTTGGGGATTACCAGTTGATATTTATCCACCTGATTTTGAACTTAGAGTAGCGATATTAAAGAAGAGAATAGTAGGGGAAGCGATAAATAAAGAAATCCCTGATCAAGTAATTGAGTATATGGCTTCTAACTTAGGAAGTGATATAAGACAACTTGAAGGTGCTGTCACTAGATTGGTTGCATATTCAACAATTATGGGCTCTGAAATTGATTTGAATCTTGCAATTGAAGCTCTTAAAGACTATATTAATAAAGGTGTCAGTGAAAAAAATAATGTAAATAAAATTCAAAAGGTTGTCGCTGAATATTTTCAAATATCTGTTGAGGATTTAAAATCAAAAAAGAGAAATTCAAATATCTCATTTCCACGGCAAATTGCTATGTTCCTGTGCAGAAAGTTTACTGATGAATCTTTTCCTAAAATAGGAATAGAATTTGGTGGTAAAGATCATTCAACTGTTATGCATTCTTGTGAAAAAATAGAAAGAGAAATTAAAACAAACAAGGATTTAGCTGATACAATTGATAAATTAGAAAAAGATATCCACTGATATTGTTTATAAATCCACAACTTATCAACAGGTTATCCACAGATAATTATTTAAAAACTTCAATAATTATAAGGAAAAAATAAGTTATTAACAGTTTCCACTGTAATAATATAAAAAATATATTTAAAAGAAAGAAGGAATACACATGAAAATAAAAATTAAAAAGGAATTACTTTTAGAAAATCTAAATAAAGTATCAAAAGCAATTTCAACTAAAAACTTAATTCCTATCTTATCAGGAATTAAATTTGATTTAACTAAGGAAGGATTAACTTTAACTGCATCTGATAATGATATTACAATTCAAACATTTATACCTGCGGATAATAAAGATATGGAAATAGAAAAAGAGGGTAGTATTATTATTCAAGGTAAATATGTATTGGATATTGTAAGAAAACTTCCTGATGAATTTATTAATATTGAAGTAATAGACGAATTAAAAATATTAATATATGCAGAAAATAGTGAATTTAATTTGAATGGAATAAATCAAAAAGAATATCCTAATGTTGCATTAGAAAATAGTAAGAACTTTGTCAAAATAAATACTAAGTTATTTAAAACTATTATTAACCAAACAGCTTTTGCGACTTCTACAGATGAATCCCGTCCTATATTAACAGGTATTAATGTTAAAATAACTGGTGATATTTTAGAATGTAGCGCAACTGATTCATATCGTTTAGCAAAAAAACAGGCTAAATTAAATGAAATAGCTGGTGAAACATACAATATTATAGTACCAGGTAAAAATATAGTTGAATTTATGAAAATATTGAATGAGGGTAATGAAGAATTAGAAATTCACATATTTAGTAATAAAGTTTTATTTAAACAGAATAATTTATTGTTTCAATCTAGATTAGTAAGTGGAAATTATCCTAATGTTAATAATTTAATACCTTCTGATTCATTCTTGAAGATTACTGCAAACTTATCAAATTTATATGATGTAATTGATAGGGCAAGTATATTAACTTCTGATAAGGAAAAAAATATTGTTACTTTAGAGACAAATAAAAACTTATTAATTGTTAGATCTTCTTCTGCTGAAATTGGTAGAGTTGAGGAAAAAATGAATATTACTAAAGATAATGAAGAAGAAATTAAAATATCTTTCAGTGCAAAATATATGATGGATGCATTAAGATCTTTTGAGGGAGATACTGTTGAATTAGCATTTGAAGGTGAAGTTAAACCTATTATTATAAAAGATGTTGAGGATCCAAATTTAACACAATTAGTGTTACCTATTAGAACATATTAGTTGATTTTAGCTCCTAAATGGAGCTTTTTTTGTGGAAAAATATTTTAATCTACAAAATCCGATTTAATTCGACATACCAATGTGCTAATATTTTGTCGTAATTTAGTTAAATTACAAAGAAATTTCTAGAAATTTAAAATGATTAAGGGGGAATTATGAATTTTTATGAAATTAATGAAGATACACTTGCAATAATACCTATTGATAGCAAGAATTCAAAGGTTATAGAAGGGGATAATCAATATGTTGTTAGTAAATCTGCATATAATATTATGGATGAAAGTTGTCAGTATTATGGAAGTAGTTATTCTGGTAGAGTTACTGCCGCAAAAGATATCTTAAAATGTGCTTACAAGACTCCAATTTTAGTTGAGGAAACAAGGAAATTAATCTTTTTTCCAACAAAATCTGCTCAAGACGAAGATTGTTGCTGGTTTAATTGTAATACTATTAAAAGTATAGAAAAAAATGGTAAACAATCATTAATAACTTTAAAAAATAATGAACAAATTGTAGTTGATTCATCTAAATTATCATTAGAAAATCAGATTTATAGATCTACTAAACTTGGATATATACTTCAACAACGTTCAAAACTCAAATAAAATGACAAAAAAGGCTAAAAAGCCTTTTTTTAATGCAAATTTGTGATATAATTAATATGTATGTATAGGACTATTAAAAAATGGAAATAGGTGAAATTATGGGGTTTTTTGAGGTTTTAATTTGAGAATTGATGAAATCAGTCTCCAAAATTATAGAAATTATGAGAAAATTAATCTTAAATTTAATAAAAATATAAACATAATTATTGGGGACAACGCTAAAGGTAAAACAAATATATTAGAATCCATATATTTTTTATCTATTACAAAGTCGTATCGTACTAATGAAGATATAAATCTAATTAATCATGGTAAGAATTTTTTTAAAATTAAAGGCAAAATACATGACCAGAGATTAGTTAAAAAGCTTGAAATTGATTTTACTAATAAGAAAAAGATATTTTTAAATGGAAAAGAAGTTAAAAAGCTTTCAAATTATATCGGAATTTTTAATGTTATTATGATATCTCCTGAAGATATTGAAGTTATTAAAGGTTCACCGCAAATAAGAAGGAATCTTCTTAATATTGAACTTAGTCAGATTTCAAAAGAGTATATTGAAATATACAATGAATATAATAAGCTTTTGAAAATGAGAAATGATTACTTAAAAATATTACAAACAAATAGTATAGCTGATTTTCGATATTTAGATATTATTACTGATAAACTTGTGGAAAGAGCAATTTTTATTTATCAATCTAGAAAAAAAATAATTGATTTTATTAATGATAAAATTACTGATATTTATAATAACATAATAAGTATTGATGGACTAAAGGTTAAATATGTACCAAATATTGACTTAGTTGATTATGATTCTGAGACACTCAGAAAAAAGGTTAAGCATACATTTTATAAAAATAGGCAAAAAGAAATAACGCTTGGAATGACCGTTTATGGGCCTCATAGAGACGATTTTGAATTTTGCATAGAAAATAACAACATAAAGTATTTCGGCTCTCAGGGGCAACAAAAAATAGCTGTAATAGCGTTTAAATTAGCTTTTTTACAATTGCTTGAGGAACAACTTGGAAAAACACCGGTATTACTTTTAGATGATGTTTTTAGTGAATTGGATAAAAAAAGAAAGAATAAGCTTATTGAATATATAAATGATGCAGGGCAAGTTATAATTACAACCAATGATATTAGGGACATAAATAAGAAAAAAATTAAGAGTTCAAAGATATTTGAAATAAAAGACAAAAAGATAGTGGAGAAAGGTGATAGTAATGGCAAATGAGAATAATTATGATTCTTCTTCTATTCAAGTTTTGGAAGGATTAGAAGCAGTAAGAAAAAGACCTGGTATGTATATTGGTACTACTAGTGAGAGAGGACTTCATCATCTAGTTTGGGAAATTGTTGATAACTCAATAGATGAAGCTTTAGCGGGATATTGTGATGATATTGAAGTAATTATCAGTAAAGAAAATTCAATAACAGTTAAAGATGACGGTAGGGGTGTACCAGTTGGTATACATCCTAAAACAGGTAAGAGTACAGTTGAAACAATATTTACGGTTTTACATGCTGGTGGTAAATTTGGTGGAGGAGGATACAAGGTATCTGGTGGACTTCATGGAGTTGGTGCTAGTGTTGTTAATGCTCTATCTGAATGGCTAGAGGTTAGAGTATATAAAGATGGAAATGTATACTTTCAAAGGTTCGTAAATGGTGGACATCCTGAGGGAAATTTAAAAATTATTGATACTTGTGCAAAAGATAGGACGGGTACAACGGTTTCTTTCAAACCAGATCCAGATATTTTTACCGAGACAACAATATTTAATTATGAAACGCTACAACAAAGACTACGTGAATTAGCATTTTTAAATAAAGGTCTTAGAATTATTTTAATGGATGAAAGACAAGATAATAAACGCGATGAATTCTTATATGAAGGTGGAATTCGTGAATATGTTGAAATGTTGAATAAAAATAAAAGCCCTATTCATGACACTATTATTGATGTTACTGGAAAGGATAATGATATATCTTTAGAAGTAGCACTTCAATATAATCAAAGCTATACTTCGAATATATATTCATTCGTTAATAATATCACTACACCAGAAGGTGGAACACATGAAGAAGGAGTAAGAAGAGCCTTAACAAGAGTTTTAAATAAATATGCAACTAGTTCAGGAATGTTAAAGGCTAATGATGATCCTTTAAGTGGTGATGATGTTAGGGAAGGGCTTACTATGATTATTTCTTGTAAACATCCAAATCCACAATTTGAGGGTCAAACTAAGACAAAACTTGGTAATGCTGAAGTTAGAAGTATTGCGGATAAGATTTTTTCTGAATCATTAGAAAGATTTTTGATGGAAAATCCAGCACAAGCCAAAGTGATTGTGGAAAAAGCTATGACTGCTGCGCGTGCTAGAGTTGCTGCTAAAAGGGCTCGTGAATTAACTCGTAGAAAGGGTGATTTGGATGTTACTAATTTCTATGGAAAATTATCTGATTGCAAGAGTAAAGATGCAACAATTAGTGAGATTTTCTTAGTCGAGGGAGATTCTGCTGGTGGTTCTGCACTTAAGGGTAGGGATAGTATGACTCAAGCTATTTTGCCTTTGAGGGGTAAAATTTTAAATGTTGAAAAAGCAAGACTTGATAAGGCTTTGGCAAATGAAGAAATTCGTACAATTATTACTGCATTTGGTACCGGTATAGGCGAGGATTTTGATTTATCAAAGTTAAGATATCATAAAATTATTATAATGACCGATGCCGATGTTGATGGTTCACATATTAGAGTATTGCTATTAACTTTATTCTATAGATTCTTTAGACCTATTGTTGAAGCTGGTCATGTTTATGCGGCTCAACCGCCTTTATATGTTATAAAACATGGTAAAAATATTAAATACGTACTTGATGAAAAAGAAAGAGATGAATATCTTGCTACATTAAGTCCTAATACTAAATATGATATTATGCGTATGAAAGGTTTAGGAGAGATGGATGCTGAGGAATTAAATGAAACCACTATGGATATTCATAAAAGAACTTTAAGACAAATAACAGTAGAAGATGCTGTTAGAGCGGATGAGGTATTCTCAAAACTAATGGGTGAAGAAGTAGAACCTCGTAGAGAATTTATTGAAACAAATGCAACGTATGCAAATTTGGATATATAGGAGGATTTCAGTATGGATAAATTAGAACAAAATAATATAGTTAAAGAAGTACAAGATTCATTTTTGGATTATTCAATGAGTGTTATTACTGCACGTGCTATACCAGATTTAAGGGATGGATTAAAACCTGTACACAGAAGAATTTTATATTCTATGTATGAATCTGGTTATACTCCTGATAAGCCTCATAAAAAGAGTGCAAGAATAGTCGGAGATGTTATGGGTAAATATCATCCACATGGTGATTCTTCTATTTATGAAGCAATGGTAAGAATGGCTCAAGACTTTTCATATAGATATATGTTAGTTGATGGTCATGGTAACTTTGGTAATATAGATGGATATGGTGCTGCTGCAATGCGTTATACTGAGTCTAGACTTTCAAAGATTTCTCTTCAATTGTTACGTGATATTAATAAAAATACAGTTGATTTTACTCCAAACTTTGATGAATCAGAAAAAGAGCCGGTTGTTTTACCTTCAAGGTTTCCCAATATATTAGTTAATGGTACAACTGGTATAGCTGTTGGGATGGCCACTAATATTCCACCTCATAATTTAGGTGAAGTTATTGATGGTTGTGTTGCATACATTGATAATCCTGAAATTGATTTAAATGGTTTAATGCATTATATAAAAGGACCAGATTTTCCTACAGGTGCAACTATTTTAGGTAATAGTGGTATAAGAAAGGCCTATGAAACTGGTCGTGGTAGTATTACAATACGTAGTAAAGCTCGTATAGAAGAAAAAAATGGTAAGCAATATATAATTATAGATGAAGTTCCATATGGAGTTAATACTTTGGAACTTAAAAATAAGGTTGCGGAATTAGTTCATAATAAAACAATTGATGGTATAGCTGATTATCATTCTGATTTAAAGGAAGGTATAAAAATAACTATTACTTTAAAGAAAGATGCTAATGCGCAGGTTGTTTTAAATAAATTATATAAACATACTTCGTTCCAAACTACATATGGAATTATTTTCTTAATGCTTGATCAGGGAGTTCCTAAAACTTTAGGTTTAAAAGATATTATATCTAAATATATAGATTTTCAAAGGGAAATTATTATTAGAAGAACTAAATTTGAATTAGATGTAGCTGAAAAAAGAGTTCATATTTTAGAAGGCTTAAAGATAGCTCTTGATAATATAGATGCGATAATTAAATTAATCAGAGGTTCAAAGGGTGATGATGAAGCTAGGGCGGCATTAATGAGCCAATTTGGTTTAAGTGAAGCACAATCTAATGCAATTCTTGAAATGAAATTAAGAAGATTAACTGGATTGGAAAGAGAAAAAATTGAAAATGAATTAGCAGATTTGATTAAACTTATTGATGAATTACGTTTAATTTTAAGTAGCGATGCAAATATATTGGCTGTAATCAAAAAGGAATTACTTGAAATTAAGGATAAATATGCAGATGAAAGAAGAACAAATATAGATATGACAGCTATTGAATATATTGAAGATGAATCTTTAATTCCTGTTGAGAGAACTTTAATTGCTCTTACACATAAGGGATATATAAAGAGAATGCTGCTTGATACATATCGTACTCAAAATCGTGGTGGTGTTGGTATTAAGGGTATGTCTACTAATGAAGAAGACTATGTTGAAAAAATGATCAATATGTCTACTCATGATTATATATTATTCTTTAGTAATAAGGGTAAGGTTTATAGGATGAAAGGTTATGAAATTCCAGAATTTAGCAGACAATCTAAAGGATTGCCAATTATTAACTTATTACCTCTTGAAAATGATGAAAAGGTAACTTCTATGATTCAAGTAGAAAGCGAGGAAAACTCGAACAAATATTTGATGTTTTTTACTAAGGATGGATTAACTAAACGTACTAGAAATGAAGAGTTTGAAAATATAAGAAATAATGGTAAAAAAGCTATTGTTCTTAAAGATAATGATGAATTGATAAGTGTTCGTAAGACTACTGGTGAAAATGAAATACTTATAGGTGCTTCTAATGGTAGAATGGTTAGATTTAATGAAAATGAAATCAGAGTAATGGGTAGAAGTAGTAGTGGTGTTAAAGGCATTTCATTTGAGAATTCATATGTTGTTGGTGCTGAAGTTGTTAATAAAGATGAAGATGTACTAATTGTTACAGAAAAGGGTTATGGTAAGAAGACTAACGTAGATCAATATCGTCTAACTCATAGAGGTAGCAAAGGTGTAAAAGCATTAAATGTTACTGAAAAGAATGGTAATTTGGTATCATTAAAAACGGTAAAAGGTGATGAGGACTTATTAATAATTACTAATAGTGGAATTATTATCAGAATTGATACTCAACAAATCTCAACCTTAAATAGAAATACACAAGGAATCAGATTAATTAACCTTAAGGATAATCAAAAAGTTTCTACTGTTGCTCTTGTGGAAAAAGAAATTGATTCTCCTGATGAATCAGAAGATAATAACTAATGAACTGTGAAAAAGAATTGTACTAAAAGTACAATTCTTTTTTTAAATTATTTCCCGGGAAATAATTTTATCCACAATGTTTCACGTGAAACATTGTATAATATAACATATATTTTTAATTAAAATTGTAAACTATATCCTTTAGAATTATTAAAAAAAGTACTCATAGTTTGCATCGACAAGTATATTAGCAATATAATTACTCATTTAATGCAAAATATTAAACTATTAAATAATACATATTATTTATAATATTTTACTTAAAATTATTTCCCGGGAAATAATTTTTTTTTGCACAATCTCCTGTTATAATTTAATTATACGGATATTTAACTTAATTTATAAAAATTCAAATTATTAATAAATAGTTTGAAATATTTGATTTTTTATAGGGAACACTATATTATTGTTTAAAATTTATAAATTTATCCGAAAAAGTGGTTAAAATTATGGAAAAATAGGTAAAATTATTTCCCGGGAAATAATTTTATCCACAATGTTTCACGTGAAACATAGAAATTTTAGTTATTTTAAACAAGCACTATTTATTAATTATACTTATTTAAATTATTGTATTGAATATATCTTATTTGCTTAATAATAATGATATATATATATGTTCTTTAGAATAAGAATACAATAAAAATGTTTTGCTGAATGTATAAATATTATAAATATAAACAGAATTTTATGGTTATATTGAAAAAAATAACTATAAATTCTTTTATATATCTAATAAATTATTTCCCGGGAAATAATTTTATCCACAATGTTTCACGTGAAACATTGTTTAATATAATACACATTTGCATGAATCAGGACTTTAAATCAAATAAATTTAAGAAAAAAATATTATATTTTGCATTGATAAGTATATAAACAATATAATTGCTCATTTAATGCAAAATACAAATCATTTAATAATTTTTTGCTATTAATACTTAATAATTAACATATTTGATATATTATATTGAAAAATTGAAAAATAAGCTTTATTTTTCAACATTTTTAGTGAAATATATTATATTTTTGTTTTATTACTATATTAAATGCTTAATTTGAACGCTAAATGTGCAATCCGGATCTCAAAAAATTAGAATTTTAAATTTATTAATTAATATTTTAGTTACAAAATTAGGTAAAAATTATTTCCCGGGAAATAATTTTTATCCACAATGTTTCACGTGAAACATTATATAATATGTTATATATTTTTGTTTAAATCATGAATTAAGCTCTCAATTATTAAAAAACAAGACTTATATTTTACATCGACAAGCATATTAGTAATACAAATACTTATTTAATGCAAAATATTAACCTATTAAATAATACCTACTATTTATATTTTTTACTTAAAATTATTTCCCGGGAAATAATTTTTTGCACAATATCTTATTGTAATTTAATTGTAATGTTATTTAACTTAATTTATAAAAGTACAAATCATTAATTAAAAAATTTTAAAATAGTGAAATTTTTACAAAAAAATCAAAATAACAGATTAAATTTTATAAATTTATCCGTAAAATCACTCAAAATTATAGAAAAATACGTTAAATTATTTCCCGGGAAATAATTTTATCCACAATGTTTCACGTGAAACATTAAAATATTAATAATAAAATACTTGAAAAAAATATAAAATTAGTTTAATATTATTGTGATGCAATAATTATGGTGGAATCAGGTCAGGATTGGAAGATAGCAGCCTTAACATTTAATAATTATGTGCATCATTTTTTATGTAGAAAATGGTGATATATATGGATGATAAATTTATGAATTATGCCTTGAAAGAAGCACAAAAAGCTTATAATAAAATGGATGTTCCTGTAGGATGTGTGATTGTTCATAATGGAAAAATTATAGCTAGAGGCTATAATAAACGTGAAAAGGACCAAAATGCAATTAAACATGCAGAAATTGAGGCTATTGATAAGGCTTGTAAGGTTTTAAAAAGCTGGCGATTGAATGATTGTACTATTTATACTACTTTATTTCCTTGTCCAATGTGTGCATCTGCTATTCAACAGTCTAGAATATCCAAATTAGTATATTTAAATGATACTAATAACAAAGTTCTAAACGATATATCTTTAAATATTTTATTTAACGAAAATTTAAATCATAGGGTTAAAATTGATAGAATTTTTCTTGAAAACAGTATTATTGATGATTTTTTTGAAAAAATTCGCAAAGAAAAGTAATGTTTCACGTGAAACATTACTTTTTAATGATGTTATTGTCCTTTTTTGATTAAAAACCTTTAGTCATAATGGAAAAAGCAAAAAAATAGTGGTATACTATTTATAACTTGAAAAGAGGTGGTATGATGTTTAGTCAAAGCTTATATAGGAAATATAGACCTTCTAATTTTAATGAAGTATATGGACAGGCTATAGCAAAAAAAATCTTAATTAATTCAATTGATCATGCTAAAATTTCTCATGCATATTTGTTTTTTGGACCTAGGGGGACTGGCAAAACTTCGATTGCTAAGATGTTTGCTAGGAGTGTTAACTGTTTAGCACCTGTTAATGGTAATTGCTGTGAAAAATGTAATAATTGTTTATCAAGTATTGATAAAAATAATGTTGATATTATTGAAATAGATGCAGCTTCTAATAATGGTGTTGATGAAATAAGGGAATTGAGAAATAAGGTTAATCTTGTGCCTAATAGTTTAAAATATAAGGTTTATATTATTGATGAGGTGCATATGCTTTCTACTGGGGCATTTAATGCATTACTTAAAACTCTTGAAGAACCACCAGAGCATGTAATTTTTATTCTTGCAACTACTGAGATATATAAAGTTCCTACTACTATAATTTCTAGATGTCAGACTATTGAGTTTAAAAATATTGATAAAAAAAGTATGTTTGAACGTTTATCTGAGATTTCTAAAGCAGAGAATATTAATATAACGGATGATGCTATTAATGAAATTGTACAAAATTCAAATGGGGGATTAAGAGATGCAATTGGTCTTCTTGAAAAATCAAGTGATTATGCAGATGAAGATGTTATTGATGTAAATGAAATTAGAAGTCTTTTAGGTTTGGTTACTAAGAATGAAATAGAGCAATTAATAAAGATGATTTTAAATAATGAAACTGATCTACTTATATCAAAAATTGAAGATTATTCTAATACAGGAAAGGATTTATTTAAAATTGTTAATGATATAATTATTGAATTGAAAAATCAAATTATTGAAACTAAAAACTATGATTTGATTGACATGATTAATATTATCAATGAATATCATGCTAAAATGAAAACGTCATATAATCAAGATGTAATATTTGAGATGCTAATATTAAAATTAACTTCAAAAGAAAATAAAACAAACGTTCGAAATTATTTCCCGGGAAATAAAATAAACAACAAAGTAGATAAAAATGATGCTAAAATTTTAGAAAAGTCTGTTAAAAATGATAATCAAGCTAGTTCTATTAATATAGATTTAATAAATGCTAGGATTAATAATTCTTTTGTTGACGCTAATAAATCTGAATTGAATGATGTTAAAATAAAGTGGAAAGAATTAGAAAAGTATGTCTTTGATTCTAATGTTGGAGCTTTGGTTTGTGAACTTGTTGATTGCACTCCTGTTGTTTCAAGTTCTAAAAATCTTATGATTTCTACTAGTTATAAATCTCAGGCAACTAAAATCAATGAAAATCTTGAAAAATATGAATCGGTTTTAAAAGAAAAAATTAATGTATTGCAAGTTATTGTTGCTATATCAAATGATAAATGGAATACTTTAAAATCTGAATTTGTTAAGAAAGTAAAAAATAATGAAAAATACTCATATGTTAATGAATCAGATTTGAATAAAAAAAGTGAATATAATAATGAATTAAATATGAAAACTGATGATAATAATGTTATAATAGAAAAAGCCAAGGATTTATTTGGCGATATAAATGTTAATTAAAGGAGAATAGTTATGAATATACAAGCACTTATGAAACAAGCACAAAGTTTACAAAAAGATATGATGAAGGCGAAGGAAGAAATAGATAATACTCTTTTTACTGGTTCTAATTCATTTGTTACTGTTAAAGTAAATGGAAAAAAGAAAGTTTTAGATATTAAAATTGATACTGATTCGGTTGATAAGGATGATATTGAAATGCTTCAAGATATTTTAATGCTAGCATTAAATAATGCATTTTCTGAAGTTGATAAAGTTACTGAACAGAAAATGAGTAAATATGCTAATATACCGGGGTTATTTTAATGTATCCTGAAAGTCTTAAAAATTTAATTGAAAGTTTTAAGATGTTGCCAGGAATAGGTGAGAAAACTGCTGAAAGAATGGCTTTTTTCATTCTTGATACTGATGTTGAAAATGTTGAGTTTTTTTCTGAAAGTTTAATGGATGTAAAAAACAAAATCAGAAAGTGTACTATATGTAACAATTTTACTGATCAAGAAATATGTCCTATATGTGCAAATAAAAATAGAAATAGTGATGTTTTATGTATTGTTGAGGACTCTAAAAAAGTAATAATGTTTGAGAAAACTGCAGTTTTTAATGGTTATTATCATATTATAGATAATTTAATATCGCCTCTAGATGGTATTAATCCTGAAGATATCGGTTTGGAAAAATTGCTAAAAAGAATTAAAAATGAAAATTTTAAGGAAGTTATAATTGCAGTTAGACCAAGTATTGAAGGTGAAACTACCAGTCTTTATATCAAAAGAATTTTAGATGGAATGAATATAAAAGTTACTAGAATAGCTAGTGGTATTCCAATAGGTGCTGATATGGATTATGTTGATCCACTTACTTTGGAAAGAGCTATGGTTGATAGAAAAGAATTAGAATAACAGATTACATTTAACATACAATTAATTGGGTGATTTTATGTTAAAAATTATTAAAAAAATAATATTTTCTATTTTTATTATTTATAGTTTCAATATAATTGCTGTAAAATTTAATATCGTTATTCCAATTAATCTTTTTACAATTACACTTGTTTCAATTTTAGATATTCCTGGAATGATAATGCTAGTATTATCATCAGTGGTATTATTTACTTAGATAGGAGGTGTACTCTACTATGAATGAATATGATGATTTAAAAAAACTTTTTAATACAATTACTACAAAGAAAAAGGTTGGACATGCTTTTTTATTTAATGTAGATGATAGTTATGATACATCTCTCGCAATTAGTTTTATAAAGGAAATACTTAAAAATGATGTTGCTAATGCTGATACTGTTGATTCACAATATGAAAAATTTTCTTATCAATTAGACAATAATACATTTCCTGATTTAATGATTATAAAGTCGTTTGATAAAGCTATAAAAAAAGAACAAATATTAAACATTAAAGCTGAAATGAAGGAAAAATCAATTAACTCTGGTAAGCAATTTTATATTATTGAGTATGCTGAAAATTTAAATTTATCATCGGCTAACGCTTTACTTAAATTTCTTGAGGAACCTGATGATGAAATAATTGCAATTCTTGTAACTAAAAATATAAATAAAGTAATTTCAACTATTGTTTCTAGGTGTCAGATAGTAAATTTGAATCATTATAATAGAAAAAAAGATGAACAATATTTTGAATTAGCTTTAAAATATTTACTTATTCATGAAGACAAGAAAGAAAAAGCAGTTTCTTATTTATCTGAACTTTATGAGATTTCTAGTGATGATTTAAAGAGTATGATAAATTCATGGATATATATATATAAGAATGTTTTAAAGCTACTTTTAAATAAAGATTCAGAAGAGGCTAATAATGAGTCTATATTAGCATTATCAAAGAAGAACAATATTGAAAGTATTATTGATAAATTGGACAAGCTTGAGAAAATGAGCAATCTTATTTTATACAATGTAAATGTGAGAATCATATTGGATGAGTTATTTATATAGAAGAGGTGAAATATGAAGTATAATGTTGTTAGGATTTTGTTTGAAAATTCAAATAGAATATACTTTTTTTCAAATAATAATTTGCCGCTTACTGTTTCAGATTTTGTCGTTGTTGAATCAGAAAAGGGTAATCAGTTTGGAAAGGTTATAAGTGAAATTTTTGAAATTGATGAATCAAAGCTGGTAAAACCACTTAAAAATGTTATTCGTATTGCCAATAATGCAGATATAGAGATGAATGAAAAAAATAAGAAAGACGCTGTAAATGCATTAAAAAAAGCTAGAGATATGGTTCAATCATTAAATTTAAATATGAATATATTAAGCGCTAATTTTACTTTGGATAGAAATCAATTGGCTTTTAATTTTATTGCTGATGATAGAGTTGATTTTAGGGAACTTGCAAAAAGACTTGCAGGAATTTACAAAACTAGAATAGAATTAAGACAAATTGGTGTCAGGGATAAAGCAAAAGAAATAGGTGGTCTAGGTCCATGTGGTAGATTTTTGTGTTGTAATCTTTTTCTTAATGATTTTGAGACGGTTTCAATTAATATGGCTAAAAATCAGTATATATCATTAAAACCAGATAAAATTAATGGTGTTTGTGGTAGATTATTATGTTGTTTAAATTATGAAGATGATCAATATACTGAATTAAAAAGGGAATTTCCATCTATTGGAACTATTGTTAAGCACAAAAATGTTTCTGGAAAGGTTATTAGTCATAATTTATTTAAAAGAACTTTTGATATAGAATCTGTAGATAAGACAATTATGACTATTGATTTGGATGAATATGAAGGTAGTAAATGATTTATTAGGTTATAAAAACTTTAAAATAGTTCAAAATGATGAGTGGTTTGTTTTTTCACTTGATTCAGTGCTTCTTCCTAATTTTGTAAGACTTAATAAATCAGATAAAGCGATTTTAGATATTGGTACTGGAAATGCACCAATTCCTTTAATATTATCAACTAAAACAGACGCTATTATATATGGTATAGAAATACAAAAAGATGTATATGATATGGCAGTTGAATCTGTTAATCTTAATTCTTGTTCTAATCAAATTAAATTAATAAATGATGATGTTAATAATATTGATAAATACTTTAAACCTGAATTTTTTGATGTTATTGTAAGCAATCCTCCATATTTTAAACTTAATAAGGATTCTATTATAAATAAAGCAAATGCTAAGGCTTTAGCTAGACATGAAATTACGCTTGATTTGAAACATTTAATTCAAATTGTCAGTAAATATTTGAAAAATAATGGAAAATTTGCTATGATACACAGAACTGAACGTCTAACAGAGGTACTTTCACTACTTAGTGAATATAAGTTAGAGCCAAAGAGGGTTAAGCTTATTTTTCCTAAAAAATATAGTGATTCTAATTTATTTATTGTTGAGGCAGTTAAAAATGCTAATCCTGGTATAAAAAGTTTAACTCATATCATTATTCATGATGATAATGGTCAGTATACAGAAGAGGTTAAAAGATATTTTGAATAGGTGATTATATGATACAAAAAAGTTATGATGGTACAAATTCTTTATATTTAATTCCTACGCCAATTGGTAACATGGATGACATTACTAATAGAGCCATTGATACATTAAATATGGTTGATTATATTTTGTGTGAAGATACTAGGGTTTCTGGAGAGTTGTTATCAAAATTAGGAATTAAGAAAAAATTAATTCATTCCGATGATCATACTGAGGATAATATAAAAGAGAGAGTTTTGAAACTTTTACAAGAGGGTAATAATATAGGGCTTGTTACAGATAGGGGGACTCCTATTATTAGTGATCCTGGATATAAAATTGTTGAATATATTTCAAATAATGGATTTAATGTTATAAGTTTACCGGGGGCTACCGCTTTTGTACCTGCACTTACTATGTCCGCAATTGCACCATCCCCTTTTGTGTTTTATGGCTTTTTAAATAATAAATCTTCAAAAAGAATTAAGGAGTTAGAATCTTTGAAACACCTTCCATATACTATTATCTTTTATGAGGCTCCCCATCGTATAAATAGTACTCTTAATGATTTGTTATCTGTTTTTGGAAATAGGAAAATGGCCTTATGTAGGGAAATTTCAAAAAAGTTTGAAGAATGTATAAGGGGAAATATTACAGATGTATTAAAATGTATTGATGGCATCAAAGGTGAGATAGTACTTGTTGTGTCTGGAAATTTAGATGATAATGATTTTTCTGATTTATCTTTAAAAGAACATGTTGAGTTATATCTAGATGATGGTTTGAGTGAAAAAGAAGCAATTAAAAAGGTTGCATTTGAAAGGAAAATTCAGAAATCTATTGTTTATAAGGAGTATCATTTGAATAAATAGGAGGTTATTATGAAACTTATTGTTGGTTTGGGAAATCCGGGTAAAGAATATGAAAATACACGTCATAATATTGGTTTTATGGTTTTAGATAATTATGCTAGAGTAAACAACTTTGAAATTACAAAGAAAAAGTTTAATGGATTATATGAAAAGGCAAAAATTGATTCTCAGGATGTAATCTTTTTGAAACCTTTATCTTATATGAACTTATCTGGAGAAGTAGTTAAAGCTTTTGTTGACTATTTTAAAATAAATATAGATGATATTCTAATTATTAATGATGATTTAGATTTAGAAGTGGGTAAATTTAGATTAAAACCTTCTGGAAGTAGTGGTGGTCATAATGGTTTGAAAAACATTGCTTTGCATTTACAAACTGAAAATTATAAAAGATTTAAAATAGGAATATCTAATAATAAAAATATTGATACTAAAGATTATGTTCTAGGTAAATTTAGTAATGAAGATTTACAAACATATGATAATATATTTAAGATTTCTGTAGATATTATAAATGATTTTATCAAAAGTGATTTTGATAAGGTTATGTCAAAATATAATCATAAGTAGGGGTTAATATGGGAATACTAGACAAAATAATACAAATAGATAAATATAATAACATCGGTCTTCTTGGAATGACGGATGAGTTTTTTTGTGCTTATATTAATAAAATGTTTAATGAGTCTAAGTCTAGTATTTTAATTTTGACACCTACATTATATGAGGCAAACAAAATCTATTCCTCTTTAGAGAAATATAATGATAAGACTTTATTGTTTCCTATGGATGACTTTTTGACTAGTGAATCAATTGCGGTAAGTCCTGAGTTAAAATCAACCAGATTAGATACACTAAATGAGTTGGTTAGTGGATCTAATTATATTGTAGTTTCTCATTTAAATTCTTTCTTAAGGTTTTTACCAAGTAAGGAAACTTTTAAATCAAAAAAGGTTTTGTTAGAAAAAGGAAAATCTTATAATAGGGATAAACTTATTAACAATCTTATTAATATTGGATATAAGAGAGAAACTATTGTTACTAATACTGGTGAAATTGGAATCAGAGGATTTGTTTTGGATATTTATCCGATTAATTATGAAAAGCCTGTTAGAATTGAGTTTTTTGATGATGAGATTGAATCACTTAGATATTTTGATCCTGATACTCAAAAATCAATTAGTGAGATAAATAATATTGAAATTTCATCTAATACTGAGTTTTTAATAAATGGAACTATGAATGATGCCGAAATGAATCAAAAACATTTAGAAAAGTTAGATTCGGATGTTACAAATATAGTTGGGTATATGAACAATCCAATTACTGTTATTAAGGATTTTTCTCAGCTTAAGGCATCATATAAAAAACTTCTTGAAGAAATTACGGATTATAAGGCTTTGAAAGATACTACATACAAAGGGAATTATATGTTTTCTCTAGAAGAGGTTTTACCTCATGATGTTGTTTATTATAATACAATTGATAATTATTTTGGTGATATTGTTAAATCTAATATATATGATTTTTCTGTTCAAAAGGTTCCTGAATTTCATGAAAATGTTGATTTAATAAATACCTACCTTGAAAAGGAACTTTTAAAGAAAAAGACAATTGTAATTTATTTAAAAGATTATCAAGTAAGAGCATTTACTAAATATTTGACTTGTAAATATGTATTAACTACGGATGATGATATATATGAATCTAATGTTAATATAGTTATAAAGGATGTTAACGAAGGCTTTATATATGGAAACTTTATATTTTTAACTCCAAAAGAATTATTTAGTAAAAAAGCAGATGTTAAGTATAAGAGTAGATATAAATATACTTCTAAAATTAAGAGTATTAATAATCTTGAAATAGGAGATTATGTAGTTCATGCTTTAAATGGTATAGGTATATATAATGGAATAAAAACATTAACGCAAGGGTCTTTAAAAAAAGACTATATCGAAATTCTTTATGCCGGAAATGATAAATTATATATTCCAGTTGAAAAAATTGAATTAATTGGAAAATTTACTGGTAAAGAGGGGGTTGCACCTAAAATAAGTAAGTTAGGTGGTACTGAATGGCAAAAAACTAAACTTAGAATTAAAAATAAAGTAGGAGATATTGCTAAAAGGCTTCTTGAACTATATGCAAAAAGAAATATGCAAAAAGGATTTGCTTTTTCACGTGATGATGAAATGCAGACTTTATTTGATAATGAATTTGAATTTGAGGAAACTCCAGATCAGAAAACTGCAATAGAAACTATAAAAGCTGATATGGAAAGCGATAAACCAATGGATAGATTATTGTGTGGAGATGTTGGTTATGGAAAAACAGAAGTTGCTTTTAGGGCTATGTTTAAGGCAGTTGATAATTCTAAACAAGTTCTTTATTTGTGTCCTACAACTATTCTTTCTTCTCAACAATATGAAAATGCAAAAGAAAGATTTAAAAATTTTCCGGTTGAAATAGCTTTATTAAATCGATTTACTACGCCAAAAGAAACTAAAAGAATAATAACTGCATTAAATGATGGTAAAATTGATATACTTTTTGGAACTCACAGACTATTAGGCAAGGATATCAAACCTAAGGATTTAGGCCTTTTAGTAATTGATGAGGAACAAAGGTTTGGTGTTGCTCACAAAGAAAAAATTAAAGAGTATAGGGAAAATGTTGATGTGCTAACTTTAACGGCTACTCCTATTCCTAGGACTTTGCAAATGTCTTTGGTTGGCATTAGAAGTCTTTCTTTAATAGAAACTCCTCCTGTAGACAGATATCCTATTCAGACATATGTTATTGAAGAAAATAAGGCACTAGTAAGGGATGCAATATATAAAGAAATGTCACGTGGTGGACAAGTATTTATTCTTTATAATAGAGTTGCGGATATTGAAAGAAAAATGTTAGAAATACAGTCATTGGTGCCAGATGCTAAAATTGTTTGCACACATGGTCAACTTAGTAAGATTGAACTAGAAGATAGAATGGCTGATTTTATTGATAGAAAATACGATGTTATGCTGTGTACTACTATAATAGAAACTGGTATTGATATTAATAATGTTAATACTTTAATTATTTATAATGCAGATAGATTTGGTCTTAGTCAACTTTATCAAATTAGGGGTAGAGTTGGAAGAAGTAATAAAATTGCATATGCTTATTTAATGTATCCAAAAGATAAAATTTTAGGTGATGTAGCTGTTAAAAGATTAAATGCAATTAAAGAATTTACCGAATTAGGTAGTGGTTTTTCAATTGCCTCAAGAGATCTTTCTATAAGAGGTGCTGGTGATATTTTAGGTAGTGAACAAGCTGGATTTATAGATAGTGTTGGTATTGATTTGTACCTAAAAATATTAAATGAAGAAGTAAATAGATTAAAAGGAATTGAGCCAAAAGAAGAGAATGTTTCAAAAAATAATCTTTTAAATGTGTCTACTCATATATCAGATAATTATGTAGAAGATAGCGATTTAAAAATTGAAATTCATAAATTAATTAACACAGTTGATTCAAAGGATAAGTTCTTGGAAGTAAAAGCTGAACTTGAGGATAGATTTGGTAAATTAGATGAAGATATAATTATTTATATGTATGAAGAATGGTTTGAAGCACTTGCTTATAAAGTTGGAATATTTAAGGTTAAGCAAACTAACCAATATATAGAACTTTATTTTAGTAAAGAAGCAAGTTCTAAGATTAATGGTGAAGAGTTGTTTGTTGCGTCGACTAGAATATCTAATGGATTTAAGTTTAAATATTCTGATGAATCTTTGAAAATTATTTTCGATATAAGAGGATTGAATAAACATTTCATTTATTATTTAATTGATTTACTTAATGCAATTACTAGTAGTAAATGACATTTCTTGACTGTTTTTGATAATTTTGTTAAAATTAATTAGAAAATAAAGGAAGATGTGTATGGATAATACAATAAAATCAATGTTTGAAGAAAAAAACATGAAGATTTTAATTAATAAGTTGATTCTAGATATAGATAATAATAGTAATTCTTTAGAATTAACTATTAAATTAAAAATTCCTCATTTAAAATATAAGCTTATTAAAAAACTTAGTAAGCTTTATAATGAAGAGGGTGTAGATTATACTGTTTCTGAACTTACTGAGTTATTAGATGAGAGAGAAACATATATAAAAGACGCTATATTTCCGCTTTTAGATGAAAGACGTGATAGCTTGTCTTCTGGTGTAAAAGAATCTACTGTAGTAGATCCTTCTATGGTTTCTGGACTTATTAATGAAGCAAGCGCTTCTTTTAAAGAAAAATTTAATGTATCAATGAATAAGGAAATATATATCGAACTTTATAAAGTATTATCCGAAAAATATCAATTAAAAGATGAAGATTCGAAGGAAAGATTTGGTTCTATATTATCTTCTTATGATAGTGATGTTGAAAACATTATAATTGGTGAAGTTACTGAAAGAGATAAAACCTTACTAAATCAAACAGAAGATACTTTTTCTCAATATCATAAATTAAATGAATTTAATGAATCTTATTCTGATAAAGAAATTCCTAAAATTAAGAGCCCAAAAGTGAAAGAAACAACATAGTTTCTTTTTTTGTATAACTTCATAAATAAAAAGGAATACTATTTTTAGGAAGAGAGGTTTTTATGGAAGCATCTGGAATTGTAAGAAGAGTAGATGACTTAGGAAGAATAGTAATTCCTAAAGAAATTAGAAGTAATTTGAGAATAAAGTCAGGGGAATGTTTGGAAATATATACTGATGATGATAAAATTTTTTTAAAAAAACAGGATATGATTAGTAAATATACTGATTATTTTGAAAAAATGTTGGAAGTGTTTTCTAAAACTTTAAAAATAAATATATTACTAACTGATACAGATAAAATCATATTTAGTTTGGGTGAAGGCTCATCTATTTATTTAAATAAGGAATTAGATAATACTATTTATAATATAATTTTAGAAAGGGATCAAAAGAAGCTTGATAATGTACAATTCTTTGGTGATAAAAGTAATATATTAATACAACCACTTGTTGTTGGAGGAGATGTTATAGGAAGTACAATTTTTGTCCGTAAGAATAATGAATTCAGTGAAATTGATACTAAAATAATGGATATTGTTGATAATTTATTAATAAAGCATGTTGAAAATTAATATTTATTTTGTTATAATCTATCTATATTTATTGTTATGAAGGAAAGAGTTATATATGCTTTTTTATAGAGAATCTTTGGTTGGTGGAAAAAGATATTAAATATATAATAGATGGTTCCTGAACTTGTTAATTGATATGTAGGTTAACACGTTGGCAGCGTTAATGCATTTGAGAGTATAGATTTTATCTATAAATTAAGGTGGTACCGCGATTATTCGTCCTTATGATGAATAGTCGTTTTTTTTAAAGAGGTGATATCATGAGTAGATATTTTGAAAAAATTAGCTTTGATCAATTTAAAAATGATGTTAGTGATGATAAAGCTATGTATGAAAATTATTCATTGCCAAAGCGAAGTACTATAAATAGTGCTGGTTATGATTTTGAAGCATTATATGACTTTGTTATCAAACCTGGGCAGATAAAGAAAATTCCGCTTGGAATCAAGGCTTCAATGAATTCTAATGAAGTTTTGCTTTTACTGGTAAGAAGTAGCCAGGGTTTTAAGTATAATGTACGGATGTGTAATCAAGTCGGCGTAATAGATTCCGATTACTACAATAATGTTGATAATGAGGGACATATATTTATTAAACTACAAAATCATGGTGATAATGATTATGTTGTAAAAACTGGTGATAAGATTTGCCAGGGAATATTTATTAATTACTTAGTGGTTGATAATGAAGAAAAAATTGATAGAAAGAGATTATCTGGGATAGGTTCTACAGGTAATTAGGTGAAATAAGATGGAAAAACAAAAATATTATATTTCTACTGCGATTGCTTATACTTCTGCTAAACCTCATATTGGTAATACTTATGAAATTGTTTTGGGGGATGCAATTGCTAGATATAAAAGATTAAAAGGGTTTGATGTATACTTTCAAACAGGTACAGATGAACATGGTGAAAAAATTGAATTAAAGGCAAAAGAAGCGGGTATAACACCTAAAGAATATGTTGATAATATTGCTAGCCAAATAAAAGACATTTGGGATATTATGAATACAAGTTATGATAGATTTGTAAGAACAACTGATCCAAAACATGAACGTGAAGTACAAAAGATATTTAAGAAGATGTATGATAAAGGAGATATCTATTTAGGTAAATATGAAGGTCTTTATTGTACTCCTTGTGAATCCTTTTTTACAGAAAGTCAATTAGTTGATGGCAAATGTCCAGATTGTGGAAGAGAAGTTCACAAGGCAAGTGAAGAAGCTTATTTCTTTAAACTATCTAAGTATCAAGATAGATTAATTGAGTATTATAATACTCATCCTGACTTTATAAAGCCAGACTCAAGAAAAAATGAAATGATTAATAACTTTATAAAACCTGGACTTCAAGATTTATGTGTATCAAGAACATCATTTACTTGGGGAATTCCAGTTGATTTTGATCCAAAGCATGTAATTTATGTATGGTTAGATGCACTTACAAACTATATTACTAATATTGGATATGATGTTGATAATCCGAGCGATGAATTTAAAAAATATTGGCCAGCTGATTTACATTTAATTGGTAAAGATATTGTTAGATTTCACTCTATATATTGGCCTTGTTTCTTAATGTCACTTGATATTCCACTTCCAAAACAAATTTTTGGACATCCTTGGTTATTATTTGGTAATGATAAGATGAGTAAATCTAAAGGTAATATTTTATATGCTGATGATTTAGTAAAAGAATATGGAGTAGATGCAGTTAGATACTATGTACTTCATGAAATACCTTATGCGAATGATGGAAACTTGACTAATGAATTGTTGGTTGAAAGAATTAATAGTGATTTGGCTAATGTATTAGGAAATTTAGTTAATAGAACTGTTGCAATGGGTAATAAATATTTTGAAGGGAAAGTTATAAATCCTTCTGTTTCTGATGATGTTGATAATGTATTAATTTCTATGATAAATGAATTAGATAAAAGGGTTGAAATTAAAATGGATACTTTGGAAGTTGGTGCGGCATTAGATGAAATATTTGACTTACTTAGAAGAAGTAATAAATATATTGATGAGACTATGCCATGGGTACTTGCTAAAGATTCAAATAATAGTGATAGACTTCAAACTGTATTGTACAATTTATTAGAATCTATAAGAGTTTCATCAAATTTAATTAGACCATTTTTACCTGAGACAGCTGATAAGATATTAGAACAAATTGGTAATACTGATGATTCATTAAAGTTCAACCCATCTAACACATATAATTTAGGGGTTGCAACTCCATTATTTAAGCGTATTGATACAAAAAACGTGTAAATCATTGTAAAATTTACCATAAAAGAGGAAAAAGTACTTTTTTCTTCTTTTTATTTGTGCTATAGTTGTCTTGTGGTAAGTAGTAATAGAAAGGGAATATTATGACAAATATGACAAAACAGGATAGTATTGATCCAGTAGTACTACTTTTACTTTTTGGAATATACTTTGTATGTAGCTATTTAGCTGGACATTGTGTATTCGAATTAGTATATGGTCTAATTTTAATACTATATTATTTTAAAACTAGACTTATCCAAAAGAAAACGATGTAATGTAGTTGCATAAGATATATTTTATATCTTTTTTTTTGAAATTGAGGTGATAAACATGTTTATAGATACACATACTCATTTAAGTAATCAGGACTATGATGATGTTGATTTGATTGTTGAAAATGCAGTGGATAATAATGTTAAATATTTAATAATTAGTTGTTGTAGTATGGATACAATTGATGAAGGGATTGCCCTAGCTGATAAATATCCTAATATATTTTTATCAATTGGATTGCACCCATCGGAAATATTTAAATATGATTCAAATGATCTAGAATATATTGAAAATATTGTTAAAAATAATAAAAAAGTGGTTGCGATTGGTGAAATTGGACTTGACTATCATTATATAGAAAACTCTTCTGATAAAGATTTACAAAAAGAATTATTTATTAAACAATTAGATATGGCAACTAGACTTTCTAAGCCTGTTGTAATTCATACTAGAGAAGCAACTAAAGATACTCTTGACATATTGAAATCATATAATCTAATAGGCGATATTCATTGCTTTAGTGGTAGCCTTGAGATTGCTAGAGAGTATATAAGCCTTGGATATAAGCTTGGAATAGGTGGAGTTATTACTTTTAAAAATAGTAAATTGCCTGTTGTTTTGGAATCTCTTCCAATTGAATCTATACTTCTTGAAACAGATAGTCCTTATTTGGCACCGGAACCAGTTAGAGGAAGTAAGAATGAATCATCAAACATACCTTATATTGCTAAAAAAATAGCGGATATTAAAAAACTTTCCACAGAAGAAGTGGAAAAAATTACCACAAATAATGCAATTGCTTTATTTGACTTAGATATATAATTGTGGTATATTCTAGCTATGAATGGTAAGAGGTGATACTCTTGAAAAGAGCTTTAAAAATGATAAGGAATCAGTCGATATTTATACTTATGGTTGTTGCAATTTTTGCAATTATTGCAAGTGGAAATAAAACTGAGAAAATAACTACAGAAGATATTTCTACTACTAGGTCTATAAAAGCAATACATTTGGTTTCTAAATACAAGCCCGAAATAATTAAAACAAAAGTAGTTACTACTTTATCTGAAATAAAAAAATATGGAAAAGATATGCCTGTTAAATTTGATGGGATTATGACTGGATATGGCCCTGATTGTGCTGGATGTGGTGGTCATACAGGATGTCCTCCATCTCAAAAGGTAACTAATGGGAATATCTATTTTAATGATAATGAATATGGTAGGGTAAATATTCTTGCATCTGATAAGGGAATACCTTGCGGTAGTATAATTAAAATTACTAATTCTTCATTGGGAGATCAAGTTATTGGTATTGTTTTAGATAGGGGTGGAGCCATAACTGGTACAAAGCTTGATTTTCTTGCAAAAAGTGAGAAAGAAGCTTCTAAAAAGATTGGCAAGCAACGTGTAACATATGAGATTGTTAGATGGGGATGGTAAGCACTTGTTGAAGTGCTTTTTAAATAGGAGGTCGTATGGAAAAAATAAATCATAATTTTAAGAAAAAGTTTGGTCAGAATTTTTTAACTGATAATAATATTATTGTTAATACGGTATCTTCTGTTTTATTACAAGAGGATGATCTTGTAATAGAAATTGGACCTGGTTCAGGTATGCTTACTAAAGAAATTTTAAAAAAATGTAGGGTTCTTGCTTATGAAATAGATACTGATCTTATTGATACATTATCTAATATTCCTAATAATGAAAAATTAACTATTATTTGGGATGATTTTTTAAAGCGTGATGTTGTTAAAGATATAGAAAAATTTAGGTATAATAAATTATATATAATTGCTAATCTTCCATATTATATTACTACTCCAATTATTACTAAAGTGATAGAGTCGGATTTAGATGTTTCAAAAATGGTAATAATGGTACAAAAAGAGGTGGGAGATAGATTCTCTTCAAAGCCTGGTAATAAAGAGTATGGATCAATTACTGTTTTTTTGAATTATTATTTTAATATTAAAAAATTATTTGATGTTAGTAGAAATTGTTTTTATCCTAAACCGAATGTTGATAGTGTAATACTTATGTTAGAAAAGAAGAATGATACTTATAATGTTAAAGATAGAGAAAAACTATTTAAATTAATACGTGATAGTTTTAGTTTTAAAAGAAAAACAATTAAGAATAATTTAAAAGGGTATGATTTAAATAAAGTTGAAGAAGTATTAATAAATAATGGTTATTCTTTGAGTAGTAGAGCTGAGGAATTACCATTAGATGTATTTATTCAGATTGCAAATGAAGTATAATAAGGACCATTGGTTCTTTTTATTTTGGTTGAATATAATTGTATGAACATGCTCTAATTAGTCTATTCATTATTGCAAGTCCAAGGCCTTCACTTTTAACACCTTCTATAATAACTATATCCGGATTATAATTATCTACTTTTCTTAATATCGTGAAGATGTTTTTTGAAATTTCTTCTAGTGTTTCTCCCATGATTAGTGGATTTTTATAGTTATCTTTATTTTTTTCTGTACATAATATTAGTGGTTTTTTATATTTTTTTGAGATTTCTTTAGTTGCTTTTACTATTTTATTATTGCTTTTGCTATATATTAATATACATTTTGAATTTGGGGCATAATGTTTATATTTTACTCCTGGAGATAATACCTTTTGTTCTTCTGTAAACTTATTTAGGATATGTTTATCAATTATTACTTTATAGTTTAGGTTTTCAAAGTCTTCTTTTGTAATTTTACCGGGTCTTAATATATGTATTTTACCTTTTATTACTCTTATTATTGTTGATTCAACTCCTATTTTTGTAGGCCCATTATCTAATATTATGTCTACTTTGTTATTCAGTTCATTAAAAATATCTTTTATATTTGTTCCACTTGGTTTACCTGATATATTTGCACTAGGTGCTGCGAGCGGTGTTTTAGCTTCTTTAATTAAATTTCTTGCGATCTCTTCTTCTGGCATACGTATACCAACTGTATCAAGCCGAGCCGATACTATATCTGGAACAATTTTTCTTTTTTTAAGTATTATTGTTAGTGGTCCTGGCATAAATTTATCAATTATATTTTTTTCCATATTAGTAATATTTCTTGCAATTTTTTCTATCATATTTTTGTCTGAGACATGTAATATAAGAGGATTATCTTGAGCTCTACCTTTAGCAATAAATATTTTTTTCACTGCTTTTTCATTTAATCCATCTGCACCTATTCCATAAACTGTTTCTGTTGGGAATAGTACTAGTCCAGCAGTTTTAATTACATGTGCAGCTTTTTTAATTGCAATTTCTTTATTGTTTTTAGCTAAATCGTAGTATTTCGTCATATTATCACCTGCGCTAATTATATAATATTTAAAATTTCTTTTCCACATTTATAACAAATATGCATAATGGTTAAATTTCTTCATAAAATTTATTGGTGATAATATGTTTAATGTTGGAGATCTGGTTACTAGAAAATCTTATAATAATGATACTTTATTTAAAATAATTAGTATTGAAGGAAATTATGCATATTTAAAAGGTGTTAATGTTAGACTTTATGCAGATAGTAGTTTGGATGATTTAAATAAAGCAAATAGTGGGGAGAATAGAGATGATGATTCTTCTTTCGATAAAGAAGTTGGAGACTTACTTGATTTAGATAGAAGCTCTTATTTTTATCTTCCTGGTAAAATTCTTCATATAGATGGCGATGAAGAATATTTAGCAAGATGTCTTAAGTTTTATGAAAAAATGAGAGTACAAGCATATGGTCTTACATTAAGAGAAGAGGTTATTTCAACAGATATTGTCAAATATTTAAAAAAGCTTAAACCTGATATTGTTGTTATAACTGGACATGATTTTTTTTATAAAAATAGAAAAGATATTAGAAATATTGACAATTATAAAAATAGTAAGTATTTTGCAGAAGCCATTAAACAAGCTAGAGAATATGAAAAATCTCATGATAAATTATTTATAATAGCGGGTGCTTGTCAATCTGATTATGAGGATTTAATTAAGGCTGGTGCTAATTTTGCTAGTAGTCCTAAAAGGGTCAATATTCATGCATTAGATCCTGCGGTGATTGCTACTTCAATTGCACTTTCTTCTAGAGATAAACCAATGGATATTATAAAAATCATTTCTAGAACTAAATATAAGGAAGAAGGGATTGGTGGAATTATTACAAATGGTACAATGTATACGGGGTATCCAAGATGAATATAAAGAAGATAAGAATGCAGTTAGAACAAAATAAGGGGAAAACCTTGCATTTTAGATTTAATGGTAGTAGAAATCAAATAGAAGAATTTACTGGAGAAATTGAAGGTACGTATAATTATATATTTGTTATAAGAACTAACAATGAGCCTAAGCGGTTAAAAAGTTTTAGTTATAGTGATGTTTTGACTGAAAGCTTGGAAATTTTTGTAAAATAATGTTGATTTTTCTAATAAAGTATTATATTATTAACTTATAAGTTTTATACTTTAAGAGGGAGGATATGCGAATGAAGATTACATCAGTAAATGTACGTAAGATCGAAAAAGAAGGATCACGTATGAAAGGAATCGCATCAGTATTGATTGATGACAGCTTTGCAGTTCATGACATTAGAATAATTGAAGGAGATAATGGTTTGTTTATTGCTATGCCTAGCAGAAAAACTGCTGTTGGAGGTTACCGTGATATAGCACATCCTATTAATCCAGAAGTTAGAGCTATGTTTGAAGAAGCAATTTTTGAAGCATATAAAAATGCTGAGGATGAAGCTTCTGAAGAAGAATAAAATAAGTAGTACAATAATTTAAGAGACTTTGGTCTCTTTTTTTCATAAATTAATAATTTTTCTCATATTGTGTAATGGGAGGAATTATGGATAAAACAGAAAATTTAGTAGGAAATTATAGTCACAGTGTTAATTTAGTTGAAAGAAAAAATATGATTATAACCGGTGTAAAAAAAATAGAAAACTTTGATAGTGAAGAATTTTTACTTGAAACAAGTATGGGATATTTAGTAATAAAGGGAACGGATTTAGAACTTGTTAAACTAGATACTATGCAAGGAAATGTTTCAATAAAAGGTTTGGTAATATCTTATACTTATGTTGATGACCATAAGACAAAGGATAAGGAAAATAGTATTTTTAATAGATTATTTAAATAATGCCTTTAGAACAACAGATTCAATCTATAGTTGTTTCTATATCATATGGACTATTTTTCTCTTTTTTATTTAATTTGTCTTATGCTAAAATATGTAAGCTTTCAAAGGTATTAAAATTTATTATATCTATCTTGTTTCTTCTTATTAATACAACGATATATTTTTATTTTTTATACTTAGTTAATAATGGTATAATTCATATTTATTTTTTAATTGCATTATATATTGGTTTTGTAATTGGAAATACAAAGACCAAAATTTTTAGATATAAATATAAATAAGAGAAATCTTATTTTTTTTTAGCTTTTTTTTCTAATTCATAGACTTTAATGTTATATTTTGGTACAATTAATATGGGTTTTTAGGAGGAATAATGCATAAAGAAGATTTTAAGATTATAAAGAAATGTTTTAAGAAGTCATCTAAAGTGTTTATTATGGGACATAAGGATGTTGATTTAGATGCATTTGGTGCCGCAATAGGTATGTGTTGCTATGCATTTTCTAAAAATAGGACTTCATATATAATCTTAGATGATAAGAAGCTTGAGACAAGTGTTAAAAAAGTAATTGAGCAATATAGTAAAAGCCTAAACATAATTAAAAGCAAAGGTATCGATGAATTACTTGATGATAAAAGTTTACTTGTGATAGTTGATGTTAATAAAAAATCTCTATTACAAAATAGTGAGGTTTTAGAAAAGTTTAAAAATATTATAGTGATTGACCATCATGGAGTGGGTATTGATACAATTAATATTCCACAAGCTCATTTATTTATCGATACATCTGCTTCTAGTACTTGTGAGATTATAACTGGATTATTTGAGTATGAAAATTATGTTTTAGAACCTACAGTAGCTACTACTATTCTTGCGGGTATTGTATTAGATACTAATAATTTTATTATTAAGACAGATAAAGAAACATATCATGCTGCATATTATTTAGCTAAATGTGGTGCTGATTCAAGAGGTGTACAATATTTATTAAAGCAGGACATTAAAGAGTATGTTGAGATGCAGAAAGTAATTACTGAGGTTAAAGTAATTAAAAAAATTGCAATAAGTAAAGGTCTTCAAACTAAAGTTTATAGGAGAGAAGACTTGGCTAAAATCGCAGATACTATATTACTTTTTAATAATATTGAAGCTTCATTTGTAATTGGTAAGATAGATAATGGAGTAGGTATTAGCTCTAGAAGTATGGGCAACATAAATGTTGGCCAGATAATGGAGGAATTTGGTGGCGGTGGAGATAATCATGAAGCCGCTGCTAAAATAACAGATAGGTCATTAAATGAAGTGTTTAGTGAGGTAACAAAAAAAGCTAAAAAGTTATAGGAGGTGTAACTAATGAAGGTTTTATTTGTTAAAGATTTAAAAGGGCAAGGCAAAAAGGGTGAACAAAAAGAAGTAAAAACTGGATATGCTCAGAACTATTTGATTAAAAATGGGTATGCAGTTCAATTAAATGAACAAACTTTATCAAAATATAATAAGGAGCAATCAGAACTTCAAAAACTTGATGAACAACACAGAAAAGATGCATTAGTGTTAAAGGAAAAACTTGAAAAATTGGAACTTGATTTCAAAGTACAAGTTGGAAAAGAGGATAGAGTTTTTGGTAGAATAAGCCAAAAACAAGTAAAAGAAAAACTTAGTGATCTTGGATATAATATAGATAAAAAACAAATAGTAATTGATGGTTGTGCATCTTTAGGGTATCATTACATCAATATTGAACTATATAAAGATATAATTGCTAAAGTTAGAATTAAACTAGAAAAATAGAAGGTGATAATATGCAAACTAGAAATGTACCACATAATTTAGAAGCTGAACAATCAGTTCTAGGTGCAATGGTTTTATCTAAGTTTGCTTTGCAAAAAGCTGCGGATGCTTTAACTAAGGAATCATTTTATTCAGTTAATAATTCTATTATATTTGATTGCCTTACTGAGATGGCAGAGAAAAAAATACCAATAGATTTAACTACGCTTACATCAGAGCTAAAAAATAAAAACAAATTAGATGAGATAGGTGGAGTTGAATATTTAACTGAAATTATTGATTATGTACCTACATCGGCTAATGTTGATCAATATATTAAATTAGTTGAAGAAGCTGCGTTACTTAGAAGATTAATTGATGTATCTACTGATATTGTTAGTAGTGCATATGCAAGTGATATTAATGTTAATGATACTTTAGATAATGCTGAAAGAAAGATACTAAGTGTTGTTAAAAATAGACGTTCTACAGAATTTAAACCTATTAAATCAGTTTTAGAGGCAGCAGAAGCTAATCTTGAAAAACTTGCAGAGACTAAGGGAGACGTTACTGGCGTTGCAACTGGATGGTATGATATAGATAATCTTACTTCTGGATTGCATGAAAATGAATTTATAATAATTGCGGCACGTCCTGCGATGGGTAAAACTGCATTTGCACTTAATCTTGCAACTAATGTTGCTATGAATAATAAAAAAGGTGTAGCGTTATTCAATATGGAAATGGGTGCTGAGCAATTAGTAAACAGAATGATTTCATCTTTAGGACAAGTGGAAGGTAAAAAGCTAACTACTGGTAATTTACAAAATCAAGATTGGAAACGTGTTGGTGAAGCAATCAGTCAACTTTCTGAGACTAAGCTTTATATGGATGATACTCCTGGTATAACAATTGGTGAGATACGTTCTAAGTGCAGAAGACTTGCTAATAGTGAAGAAGGTCTTTGCCTTGTTGTAATAGATTACTTACAGCTTATTTCTTCATCAGTTAATTATGGTGGAAACCGTCAACAAGAAGTATCAGATATTTCTAGATCACTTAAAATGATGGCAATGGAATTAAAAGTCCCTGTCATTGCGCTTGCACAGTTATCAAGAAGTGTAGAATCACGTGAAAATAAAAGACCTATTATGAGTGACTTAAGGGAGTCGGGTTCAATAGAACAAGATGCCGATATAGTAGCATTCTTATATAGAGATGATTATTATAATAAAGAAAAAGTAACTGAAGGTAATACAAGTATAAGTGAATTTATAGTTGCTAAGCACAGAAATGGTCCTACTGCTACTATAGAATTATTATTCAAAAAAGATACTTCTACATTCTTAAGTTATAAAAAGGATACGGCTGGTGATAAAAATGAATAAAAAGACAATTATTTATATAATAATTGGTATTTTGCTTAGTGGTACAGTGTTTTTAACTGGATATACTAAGTATAAGAATCCTGATGAATTATACAGAGTATATCTTTCTGGTAAGACAATTGGTTATATAAAATCTAAAGATGAACTTGAAAAATATATAGATTTAAAAGAGTCTGAAATAAAGAAAGAATATAATGTTAAAAATGTTTATACACCGAAGGATTTAGATGTTGTTAAGGAAGTAACTTACAATAAAAAAATCTCTACTGTAGAAGATATTTATCAAAAAATTAAAGATATTTCACCATTTACTATTTCTGGATATACTATTACTATAAAAGGTGTTGAAGAAATAGATGAAGATGGTAAACATATGACTGATGATGTTGTTATTAATGTATTAGATAAAAATATATTTAATGAAGCAATAATGACTACTTTAAAGGTTTTTATTCCTGAAGATAAATATGAGGCGTATGTTAATAAGGAACAATCTAAGATAACTGATACTGGTAGAATAATTGAAAATGTTTATATCCAAAATGAAATGACTATTAAGAAAAATAAAATTTCTGTTGATGATAGAATATTTACAAATAGCGATTTATTAAGTAAATACTTATTATTTGGTACTTTAGATGAACAAAAAACCTATAAGGTTAAAGCAGGGGACACAATTGAACAGGTTGCTTATAATAATAAATTATCAGTTGAAGAATTTTTAATTGCAAACACTGAATTTAATAGTAGTGATAATCTTTTATATCCTGGACAGGTTGTTTCTCTTGGGGCAGCTAGACCAGCCTTTAAATTAATTGAAGAAGATCATATTGTTGAAGATGAAGTTGATAAATATAAAACAGAAGTTGTTTATGATGATAGTATGATGGTTGGTGTAGAAAGAGTAAAACAAGAAGGTCATAATGGTAAGAATAGGGTTACTAAAAAGATAAAGAAAGCTAATGGTGAGGTTGTTAGTGCAGTTGTTGTAGAATCTAATGAAATTGAGCCTACTGTTAATAAAATTGTTGTTCGTGGTAAAGGAACAATAAGTGTTGGTTCAGTTGGAGCAGGTGGCTGGGCATGGCCTACTAAAACTCCATATCAAATTACAAGTAACTATGGATGGCGTTGGGGTAAAATACATAAAGGTCTTGATATCAGTGGTACTGGATATGGTTCACCAATTTATGCCGCAAATGATGGAGTTGTCACAGAAGCTACTAGCAAACACACAAATGGTATTTATATAATTATAAATCATAATAATGGTTATTATACAGAGTATGCTCATATGTCTGCTTTACTTGTTAAAAAAGGAGATATAGTTACTATTGGTCAACAAATTGGTAGAATGGGACATTCTGGATTTGCGACTGGTACTCACTTACATTTTGGTGTATGGCGTGGTGTACCATATTTGAGAGCTAGTTCCGCTATAAATCCAATGTCATTGTACAGATGAGAATAAAAGTATTAGCTAGTGGATCTAAGGGGAATTCTACTTATATAGAATGTGGATCTACTAAAATATTGATTGATGCTGGAATAAGTTTTCTTCAAATAAAGAATTCTCTTTCTAGCATCAATGTTGATGTTAATGATATTGATATTATATTAATAACTCATAGTCATGCTGATCATATTAAAGGATTAGCCACCTTATTAAAAAGAACCAATATAACTTTATATACTACTGAAGAAGTTTTTAATGATATAACTAAAACTATTGATGTTCCTAGGGGTCATATTATAGACGAATATTTTATGTTTAGAGATGTTTTAATAGATGTATTGCCACTTTCTCATGATGTTAGTTGTAATTGTTATATTATTAAATATAATGAACATGAACTTGTATATATTACCGATACAGGGTATTTAAATAAAAGATATTTTCCTAGAATTAAAAACAAAGATGTATATATAATTGAGGCTAACCATGATGAAGTTATGCTTATGAATGGTCCTTATCCATTCATTCTTAAGCAAAGAATTCTTAGTGATAAGGGACACTTATCTAATGAAGCAACTGCTAATATATTACTTAAGCTTGTTGGAAATAGAACAAAGTATATATTTCTTGCACATATAAGTGAACATAATAATACAAAAGAATTAGCTCTTAAAACAGTCACTGATAAATTAGATGAGATTAATTTTAATAATGATAATATTATTTTAACTGATCAATATATCTCATTAGAAATGGTGGAGGTATAATGATTAAGGTAATTTGTGTTGGTAAATTAAAAGAAAAATATTTAGTAGATGCAGTTATGGAATACTCTAAAAGAATTTCTAAATATAGTAATATTCAAATAATTGAAGTTAATGATTCTAATGTTGATAATGAAAAGATTGCTCTTGAGTGGGAGAAGGAATTAATATTAAAGCATATTAATACTAAAGATTATATAATCACTTTAGAAATAGATGGAAAGCAATTAACTTCTATTGAATTTGCATCAAAAATAGATGAAATATTTATACATAATAGTAATATTACTTTTATAATTGGCGGTTCCTATGGCATTAGTGATGAAATAAAAGCTCTTTCTAAGTTTAAGCTATCTTTTTCTAGGATGACATTTCCTCATCAGTTGTTTAGAGTTATATTGTTGGAACAGGTTTATAGAGGTTTTAAAATTTTAAATAATGAGAAGTACCACAAATAAAATATCCACAGAGTTGTGGATATTTATTTTTTGTAATTCACTCTTGGTTAACTTTAAACAAATATCTTTAAAATTTACATATAATTAACTCGAAAGAGGTAGTATATGGTTATTTTTAAAAAGAGATTAAAGGAAAAACGTAATGAACTTGGTCTAACTCAAGAAGAGCTTGGGAAAAACATTTATCTATCAAAAGGTGAAGTATGTGCTTATGAAAAAGGAAAACGTATTCCGCCACTTGATGTTTTAATTAAAATTGCTGAATTTCTTGAAGTTGATTTTTTATGGCTTATAGGAATGGAAATTGAATGTAATAAATCTGCTAATAAAGTTGTTAATCTATCTGATGATGATTTAAAGATTATTAATGCTTTAAAAAACGATAGTAATTTATATGAGAAATTCCTAGAAAATCCAGAACGTGTAATTGCACAAATTAGTTCTCTTTTAAAATAATTTGTTATTGATTTTTCTTATTATAATTTAGTATATATTGAAAAAAGTTGATTTGTGTATACATATTATCTAAAAATATAGGTTCTATTATAAAGTATGCATTTCTAGTTAGTAATTCTCTTATACATTTTTCCATGAAATTATGGAATTCTCCTACTAATATAGATTCTTTTTCTGTAAGCATTTTTTGGTTTTCAGGAGTTAAAGCGGTTACTTTGTATGCTTCTTCTCTTTTAGTAAATTCATTTTCGAACCAACTTGCTTCATTTGATATTTGACTGTTTTTAGGGTCTACTAATTTTTTTATAAATACTGCGATTGTTCTCATTGAATTGTTAAAGTAGAACTCATAGTTTACTACACTTGATGGATCTATCTGAGTTTGTTTTATTAATCTTTCTAATCCTGTTTTAAATAGTTCTGTGTCATATATCATAAATTCAGTTAGTGTTATATATGAATATGAAAAGATTTCATTACTTGTCATTCCATCTAATACTTTTCTTGATAGTGTTACAAATCTATCTGCGAGATTATATGCTTCATTATTTATATCTTCCATTATTTTTTTTAATTCACTTGATACTGAAGTGGGATTTCCTGGTTTTAGTTCTAGTTCCTTTTTTGTTATATCTGTATTTATTTGAACATTAAATAATTTTTCTGTAAGTTCTTCACATTCTAGTGTGTAGTTTGTTACATATATTTGATAATCTAATGCATCACTACTTACTAATCCACTTGCGAAAGATGCTATTTGACTTCCAAGGGCTTCGCATTCTAGTGCAATTAATTCTGCTTCTTTTATATATGCTGTTTGAAATGGTATTAGTGAAGTTTGTATATTTAGGCAAAATTCTCTTAATGTTCTTAAATAATATAAATTTATAGCAATTGATTCTTGTACATAATCAACATCATTTAACATAATTATCCTCCTTAATAAATGATTCATAAAATTATACGTAAAAAAAATATAAATATTAAAAAAAGCATACACTTTATTAGGTGAGATAATGATTAAATTAATTAATGCTGTTTTATGGGGTGTTGCATTGGTTGTTTTATTAGGTGGTGGGCTTTATTTTAGTGTAAAATTAAAATTTCCACAATTAAAATTTTTTTCTTTATTTAAGGGACTTAAATCAACTGAAAATGGTATTTCACCTTTTAAAAGTTTAACGGTTTCTCTTGCGGCTAGGATTGGTGTGGGTTCTTTGGCGGGAGTGGCTCTTGCTATATATATCGGTGGACCTGGTAGTGTTTTTTGGATGTGGATTGCTTGTATAATTACTTCCATAAATGCTTATTGTGAGACATATTTAGGGGCAAAATATCAATTGTCTGATGGCGATAATTATAAAGGTGGTCCAGCTTTTTATATTAAGTCAGGACTTCATGATAATGGTCTTGCTTTTTCATATGCTCTTTTGGTAATACTTGCTTATTTAGTTGGTTTTATGTCTATACAGGCTAATACTATTGCGGTCTCAATAAATCAATTATATGGTTTTTCTATAGTTAGTATTGCAGTTGTACTTACTATTATTTCTTTTATTTCTATAATGAGGGGAATAGATAGAATAGTTAGTATTACTAGTAAATTAGTTCCTATAATGGGTATTGTATATATACTTTTAAGTATAATTGTTATTGTTTTAAATTATGAAGTTATCCCTCAAGTATTTATTAGTATAATTAAAGGTGCATTTGATATTAAAAGTTTTGTATCTTCTTTTATACCAACATTTATAATCGGAATCCAAAGAGGAACTTTTGCGACTGAAGCAGGCCTTGGGACAGGTGCGATTGCATCTTCTTGTACTAAAACTATAGATAAAGTTAGTCTAGGGTTACTACAGGTTTTAGGAATATATTTTACTGTTTTTATTGTATGTACTTCTACTGCATTAATAATATTAACTTCTAATTATACCTCTTTAAATTTTGATAATATGAATGGAATAGAACTTACTAGTTATGCACTAAATTATCATCTTGGTAGTGCAGGTTCTTTTGTTTTAATTTTATTAGTTATTATGCTTGCATATTCAACTATAGTGGCTGGTTATTATTATGGGGAATGTAATTTAAAGTATTTAATTAAAAACATTAAAAATTGTCATATATTTATTCTTAAATGTGTTGTCGCAGTACTATTATTTGTTGGTAGTATTGTTAAATCACATATTATCTGGGGAACTGTAGATATTTTAGTTGCGATACTTGCGGTAATAAATATGTATTCATTGTTTAGATTAAGAAAAGAAATTGTTCATGATTACTATAAGTTTAAAAAGAGGGAATAATTTGATATAATGAACTTAGGAGTGATAATATGCTTGGTAATGATTGGGATTTTATATTAAAAGATGAAATTAATAAAGAGTATTTTGTGGAACTGTTAAAAAAAGTGGAAGATGAATATAGTAAAAAAACTATTTACCCAAAACAAAGTGAAATATTTAATGCATTTAGAAAAACTTCTTACAAAGATACTAAAGTTGTTATATTAGGACAGGATCCATACCATGGTGTTAATCAGGCAGAGGGTTTATCTTTTTCTGTAAAAGTTGGTGTATCTAAACCGCCTTCATTACAAAATATATTCAAGGAATTGAATTCAGATTTAGGATGTGAAGTTCCCCCTTATGGAAGTCTTTCTAAGTGGTGTAGTGAAGGGGTATTACTTTTAAATACAGTTTTAACAGTTGAAGCTAATAAGCCTGCTTCACACAAAAATATTGGATGGGAACATTTTACTGATTCTGTAATAGAAAAATTAAATGAAAAAACCACTCCAATAGTGTTTATTTTATGGGGTAGCTTTGCTAGAAGTAAAAAAAGTTTAATAACTAATCCAATTCACTTAGTTATAGAATCTGCTCATCCATCTCCATTTTCTGCATATAATGGCTTTTTTGGAAGTAGACCTTTTTCTAGGACAAATGAGTTTTTAACTAAAACTGGGCAAAAACCTATAGATTGGCAAATAAAATGATGATATTTCTATCATCAATTTTTTTCTTTTAAAATTTCAAATTCTACTTCATCTTCTATTTCAAATGTTTCTTTTTTTGAATATCTTTTAATTATTTTTAATAATAATCTTGAAAATTTACTAATGATTTTGTTATATAGTTCTACATTCTTATTGTAGAATTTTAGTAATGCTTTGATTTCTATGTTTGCATTATATAAATCTTTCATCATCTTGTCTTCTTCATCAGGCAAAACATACTCATATCCTTCAATAAAGTCATTTAACTCTTTATTATTTTTATTTAACTCTTTATATAATTCAAATGAATCTAGAGTCTTATTTTTAAGTTTGCCTATATTTGTTAAAATTTTATCTTCTTCCTTTTCGTTAATTTTTTTTGATACATCACATAAAATTTTTAACTTTTTTTCAAGAAGTATATCAATATTGTCTTCAGATTCATCAATTTTAACTAATATACTATCTATTTCATCTTTTTCATTTTTAAGTAGTATTAATATTAATGCGGCAATAAATACAATCCCAATTCCAATATATATGTATATCATTTAATCACCTCTATTATCTGTATTATATCATGAAGTTTAAAAAGGTAAAAGTTAATTATTCAAATTCTATAAAATTAATATATATACTCCATAATAAAAGTTGTTTATTATTGTCTGTTCTTAACAATACGTAGTCTCTACCTGCACTTTCTACTTTTCCAACAAAAACTTTGTCTCTCCATTCTATTGAGTCAGCAAATGACATATATACAGTAGCTTTTTTACCTATGTTTTCATTTATGATTGTTTCGGTATATTTATATGTATCAATATTTTCATTATTTCCTCCTGATATTGGTGGAGTCGTGCTCTCCTGTGGTATATATGATGGGTTATATGGTGTTTGTCTAAAAAAATCATTATTCATTCTTATCAAATCCTTTCTAAAATTACAATATATTATATGAATTTTATAGTTGGATATGTTATAATCTTTTTGAGAGTGATTATATGAAAGTTAAAATAGGTGTTTCAAATAGGCATGTGCATTTAACACATGATGATTATGTTTTATTGTTTGGAAATGAGACAATAAAAAAAGAACGTGATTTAGTCCAAAAAGGACAATTTGCGTCTTCTTCTAAAGTGACTATAAAAACAGATAAAAATTATATTGAAAATGTTAGAGTTTTGGGTCCATTTAGAAATTATACACAGGTTGAAATTTCTAAGACTGATAGTTATTTTTTGGAAATTAATCCTCCAATAAGAAATTCGGGTGATTTAACTGATGCGAATGAAATAACTATTATTGGTCCTATGGGGAGTATTGTAAGAAAATCTTGTATTATTGCGACTCGCCATATACATATTAATAAAAGTGATAGAGATAATTTAGGACTTACTAATGTAGATTATGTTAAAGTAGAGGTTGGTAATATTAAAAAATCTATACTTTATGATGTTTATATTAAAGAAAGTGAAGATGGGGTTTTTGAATTACATCTTGATCTTGATGATGCGAATGCATGTTTTTTAAAAAATGGAGATGAGGCAACTATTCTTGATTTTTAATTTCATCAAAAACCATTTCATTTCCAGTTGGCTCGGTTCCTTTTAGATAATATAATATCTTCTTATGTTTTGATTCTTCATTTGCTGGTTTACCACTTATTGGATCAACTAAATATCCTACTACATTATTGGGCTTGGTATACCAAGTCTTTTCTTTATCTTTTAAAAATGTTTCCATTGTATCTATCCATATGTTTTTTGCACATTGATATTCTTTACTTGAAATTTCTTTATTTTCGTCGTATCCCACCCAAACTGATGTGATTACTTGTGGAGTATATCCAATTGTCCATAAATCAGTCGCAGTTGTACCTGATTTTACCGCGTATTTTCTACTCATTTTTGCTGCTAGTGATAAGATGGTTGGATAATTATAATCAATAAATGATTTATCATATGTGGTTGTTAATAATTCATTTAATATATAAGTTAGGCTACTATTTAGAATCATTTCTTTTTCTTCTTTATATTCATATAGTACATTACCGTTTTGATCTTCTACCTTTTTAATTAGATGTGGTGTTACTTTATATCCTTCATTTGCAAATGTTGCATAGGCAGAAGTCATTTCTATTATATTTATTTCATTTGTACCAAGTGGTAGAGATGGATTTGCACTTAATTTTGCGGTGATTCCTAGTCTTTTTGCCATGTTAACAAGGGTATCTTCGCCTAAAAACATATGAGTTTTAACTGCATATATATTGTCTGAATATGATATTGCTGTTGCTAGTGATATTGGAATGTTTCCGTATACTTCGTTTGCATTTTTAGGCGAATATGATTGTTTGTTTGAAAATGTAAATGTAGTTTGTTCACTTGTAAATGCTGTACTTGGTGTAAATCCATTTTCAAGTGCTGCATAATATAGGAATGTTTTCATTGTTGAACCTACCTGTCTTATGGAGTTGGTTGCTCTATTGAATCCTGATTTTGAATAATCTACACCGCCAATTAATCCAAGTATTTCTCCATTTTCTGGATTCATAGTTATTGCGGCGGTTTGTAGAGATTTACCTTTTAGATTTTTACTTACCGAATCTTCAAGTGACTTTTGTGCATTTAAATCTAGGGTTGTATATACTTTTAATCCACCAGTATCTAAAAATGAGGTTGGAATACTTTTAATGTTTTCTAATTCCTTTATTACCGCATCTTTATAATACATTACACTAGATAATGAGTCTTGTGATTCCTTTCCATAAAAACTTAATTCTTCATTTATAGCGTTTTCTTTTTCTTCTTCTGTGATATAACCATTTTTAACCATACCTTCTAGTATTATAGTTTGCCTTTTCTTTGCTAGTGTTGGGTTTACTAGTGGGGAAAAATTGGAGGGAGATTTTGGTATTCCTACTAACATTGTAGCTTCTGCTAATGAGAGATCTTTTGAACTTTTATTAAAATAGTAATTAGCTGCTTTCTCTATCCCATACATTCCATGCCCATAATTAATGGTGTTTAGGTATCCTTCTAGTATTTCATCTTTTGAATAATGCATTTCTACATTTAATGTAAGCCACATTTCATTCCATTTTCTTTCCCATGTTTTATTAAAATCTAAAAATAAATTTTTAACATATTGTTGTGAAATGGTTGAAGCGCCTTGCATTGTTTTTCTATTTTTAATATTTACAAAACTTGCTTTTGCAATCCTTAAAAAATCAAATCCGAAATGTTTATAAAATTTTTTATCCTCTGTTGAAATAGTCGCATTTATTACATTTTTTGATATATCATTTAGATTAACCCATTTACTGGTGCCATTTCCTTGAAAAAAAACTTCATTTGTATTATCATACATTGAAATGTTATTTGCACTTTTAATTTCTAGTTTGTTTGATAATTTGGAGTATCCATATCCACAAAGAAATAATGACCCTATTAAAAGTGTTAAAAATAATGTATATTTAAAAAATTTCTTGAACATAGTTTTCCTCCATAATTACTATTTTTATTATGAAGAAAAATAAATATATTATGTGCTAAAAGATAATTTTATGATATATTATCAATAAATAAAGAGGTGTTAAAATGATTTTATTGAGAGTTGAATTAGAAAATAATGATGAAAAGATAAAATTTGAAACTCATGGTATATTAAATAAAAATAAGAATACACTAATTTACGATGATAATAAGACAAAAACTTGTATTGATTTTAATAATAATATTTTAAAAAGATATGATAGTGATAGTTGTATTACATTTGATTTTAATAATGAAGTAATGAGTGTTGATTTAATTGCTCAAAAAGCTAGTTTTACCCTTGAATTTAAAAGAATAAAACTTAATAAAACAGATAAATTATTTGAGGTAGAATACATAGTAGATAATACTAATAAAATTTATTATAGAGTGGAAATTATAAATTTGTAAAAAAAGATGTTGCTTTTGTCTTAATTTAATGATATAAAAGTATATGATTTGTTTGTCATAACAAATATTTATATAAAGCATATAATGTAAACCGTAGGAGGATGTATATGAGTATTAAAGATATGAAAAAAGAAGATTTAGAATTATTATCATATAAGGACATAACAAATTTACTTCTAGAGGAATATGGTGCTGAAAACACTGCTGAATTGTTTAAAAAAATAGTTAAGTTATTAAAACTTCCTAGTAGTGTATTTGACAATAAAATTGGGGATTATTATACTATGTTGTCTACAGATAAGAGATTTATTTTGCTTGAAGATGGAAAATGGGATTTAAGAACTAGACATACTTCAGATAAGATAGTAAATGTTATCGATGAAGATGATGAGCTTGATATGGAAGAGGCAACTTCTAAGAATAAAGATGAGGTAGAAGATGAAGAAGAAGATAATTATGATATAGATAATGATGATGACTTTGACGATGAGTCCGATGATGACCTTAAAGATTTAGTTATCTTAGATGAGGATGAACTTGGAATGGATGAATAGACTTTTAAGTAAGTCTTTTTTTGATAAAAAATGATTTTATGATATAATGTTAATGTTTTAAAGAAAGGAATGATATTTGTGATAGAAAGACTTGAAATAATTAATAAGCGTTATGAAGAATTAAACAAACAACTTTTAGATCCTGAAAACTTATCAAATATAAAATTAACTAGAGAAATATCAAAAGAAATTTCTGATTTAGAAGATACAGTTAATTGTTATAAAAAGTATAAAAAGGTATTAGATGATTTAGAAGAATCTAAGGAAATGCTTAAGGACCCTGAACTTGCAGAATTTGCTAAAGAAGAAATTCCTGTATTAGAAAACGAAAAAGAAGTTTTAGAAAAAGAAATAGAAATTTTATTAATACCAAAAGATCCTAATGATGGTAAAAACGTTATAGTTGAAATAAGAGGTGCTGCTGGCGGAGATGAGGCTAATATCTTTGCTGGTGATTTATACAGAATGTATTTAAAATATGCTGAAAAGCAAGGCTGGAAAATAGAAGTTATGAATGAGGAGTACTCAGAGGGCGGAGGCTTTTCTTTAATAAGCTTTATGGTTAAGGGTAAAAATGTTTATTCTAAGTTAAAATATGAAAGTGGTGCTCATAGAGTTCAAAGAGTACCTGTTACTGAAACACAAGGAAGAATTCATACATCAACTGCGACTGTATTAGTAATGCCTGAAGTTGAAGATATCGATATAGAAGTTAAACCAAGTGATATTAGAGTTGATATTTATAGAAGTAGTGGATGTGGGGGACAAGGTGTAAATACTACTGATTCTGCCGTTAGAATGACACATATCCCAACTGGAATAGTGGTTACTTGTCAAAATGAAAGAAGTCAAATTCAAAATAGAGAGCAAGCCCTAAAAGTATTAAAGGCAAGAATATATGAAGAAACTTTAAGAAAGCAAGAAGAAGAGCTTGGTAGCGAAAGAAGAAGTAAGATTGGTACTGGGGATAGATCTGAAAAAATAAGAACTTATAACTATCCACAAAATAGAATTACAGATCATCGTATTGGATTTACTATCATGCAATTGGATAGAGTTATGGAAGGTGATTTAGAGCCTATAATTGAAGCTTTAATAACTGAGGATCAAAAAAGAAAACTTGAATGTGAAGAATAATTAAGAGAATTAAAAATGGAAGATGAAATAAAGTATTTAAAAAAGTATTTAAAGAATAAAGATATGGATACTGCTATTTTAGAATTAAAAAAGGGTATTCCTGTTCAATACATAGTTGGTAATGTTGATTTCTATAAATATAATTTTATAGTTAATCAAAATGTTTTAATACCTAGATTTGAAACCGAAGAATTAGTTGATAATACAATTAGATATATAAAAGGTAATTTTTCTGGGGAGGTTAAAATAATTGATGTTGGGTGTGGAAGTGGTGCGATTGGTATTACTCTTGCTAAAGAGTTAGAAAATGCTAAGGTTACTTGTTTAGATATAAGTGATGCAGCTCTAGATGTTACAAGAGAAAACGCAAGAAGACTTAATGCCTCTATTAATGTTTTAAAAGGGGATATGCTTGATTATGTTGATGATAAGTATGATGTTGTTATAAGTAATCCTCCATATATTGCTATAAATGAAGAAATAGAGGATATTGTTAAAAATAATGAACCTCATTTGGCACTTTATTCTGGTGAAGATGGAATGGATTCTTATAGACAAATTTTTAGCAAAATAAAAAATGTAATCAATGATAAATATTTAATCGCTTTAGAAATTGGGTGTACACAAAAAGAAGCGGTTACTGCTATAATTAAAAAATCTTTACCTGATGCAGTGGTTACTTGTGTTAAAGATCTATCTGGTAGAGATAGAATGATTTTTGTAACTAATAAATAGCTAAAATTTTAGTTATTTTTTTTGTATAAAATTTTATAAACTACTTCATTATTTAATAGGTGAAGAAAATGAAAAAAGTAATGATGATTTTAATCGCAGTTGTAATAGGAATTATAGTTATAACAGAAAATAACACTACTGAGGAAATAGTTATACCAAATGACTCTATTAGAATTAGAGTAATTGCTCCTAGTGATTCAATAGAGGATCAAAAATTAAAAGGTAATGTTAAAAGATCTATACAAAGTCAATTGAGTGAAATGTTAAAGGATGTTAAAACTATAGAGCAAGCAAGAAATATTTTAAATAAAAATTTGAGTGATGTTGAATATACCGTTAAAACAGAGTTAAAAAGAAATAACAGTAATATAAATTTTAATGTTAATTATGGACTTAATTATTTTCCTGTTAAAAAATACAAAGGAATAACTTATGATGATGGTTACTATGAATCATTGGTTATTACATTAGGAAAGGGCCAGGGTAAGAATTGGTGGTGTGTTTTGTTTCCTCCTCTATGTCTAATGGATGAAGAAGAGAATATGGAAAATGTAGAATATAAATCATTTATAAAAGAGGTACTTGATAAATATTTTTAGAATTATTTAAGATTAGATATAGTATTATTAATTAGGTGAAATTATGTTTAATCTGTTTGCTCTTTTTTTGGTTGCGATTGGTCTTAGTATGGATACTTTTTCATTATCGATAGTATATGGTACGATTGGCTTAACAAAGAAAAAAATTTGGCTATTAAGTATAATAGTTGGTCTTTTTCATTTTGTTATGCCTTTTTTAGGTAATTTAATAGGTAGTATAGTATTATCAAAGTTGCCATTTAATCCTGATATTGTTGTGGGAATAATATTTATTTTAATTGCTTTAGAAATGTTTGTTGGCGATGATGAGGTAATGCCGCTTGATAAAATAGGAGCTTTTTTAATATTTGGTTTTTCTGTTAGTTTGGATAGTTTTTCTGTTGGACTTGGTATATCAATGATTACTGATTATCCTCTTTTAGGATATTTTATTTTTTCTTTGGTTAGTTTTTTATTTACTTATATTGGGTTAAAATTTGGAAAATTTTTAAATGACAAGTTTGGTAAATATGCAGTGTTTTTGGGTGCGGTTATTTTAATAATTTTGGGGTTATTCTATATCTTTTAAGGCAATTTTATTGACTATGAGTGTTTTAATTGTTAGAATTAAGTAGGAGAGTGAAGTGTATGTTAGTAAACGCCAAAGATATGTTAAATGATGCTAAAACAAATAAGTATGCAGTTATTCAATTTAATATTAATAATTTGGAGTGGACTAAATATATACTTGAAGAGTGTAATAGCTTACATGTTCCTGTTATACTTGGTGTAAGTGAAGGTGCTGTTAAATATATGGGAGGATTTAATACAGTTTCTATGATGGTTCAGGGCTTGATTAAAGACTTGGATATAGTTGTTCCTGTATGTCTTCATTTGGATCATGGAAAAAGTTTTTCCTCATGCGTTAGTGCAATTGAAGCTGGGTTTGGTTCTGTTATGATAGATGCATCAAGATTACCTATTTCGGAAAATATATGTATAACTAAAAAAGTTGTAGAGTATGCTCATCCTAGAGGTGTTAGTGTAGAAGCTGAGGTTGGTCCAATTTATACTAATTTAGTTGAATCTAATGAGCCTTTATATGCTAGTGTTGATGATTCTATACTTTTAGCATCTAGTACTGGAGTTGATTCTTTAGCGCCTGCACTTGGAAGTGTGCACGGTTTGTATAATGGAAAAGCCAATTTAAATTTTGATAGAATGAGGGAAATCTCTATTAAAACTGATGTTCCACTAGTTTTACACGGTGGTACTGGTATTAGTGATGAAGATTTACTACGTGCTGTAGAGTGTGGTACTTGTAAGATTAATATTAATACTGAACTACAGGTTGCATGGGCAAGTGAGGTAAGAAGTTATTTGAATTTAAATAATGATGTTTATGATCCCAGAAAAATAATTTCAAGTGGAGAAGAAGCAATTAAAAAAATTATAAGAGAAAAAGTTAGAATATTGTCTAATATTTAGGCAATCATTTAGGCGTTCGTAATAAAATATAATGGTGGTGGTAATGTGAAAGCATTAAAAATTCAAGGTGGAAGAAAATTAAAAGGGACAGTTAGAGTAAGTGGCGCAAAAAATAGTTCGGTTGCATTAATACCCGCCGCAATACTTTCAGATGATGTGGTTACTATTTGTAATGTACCAGAAATTACAGATATTGATGCTTTAAGCGATATATTAGAGTACTTAGGTGCTGATGTTAAAAGAGCAAGTGAGAGCATTGTAATAGATCCAAAACCATCGGTTAATAGACCTATTCCTACTAGTATGGCACAAAAACTTAGAGCTTCTTATTATTTTATGGGTGCACTTTTAGGTAAATATAAGCATGTTGAGATGTCTTTTCCTGGAGGATGTTCTATAGGCGCTAGACCTATTAATTTACATTTAAAAGGATTTGAAGCATTGGGAGCTAAAATTACTCAGACAGATAATGTTTATATTGTTCATGCTGATAAGTTAAAGGGTGCAAATATATATTTGGATATTGCGTCTGTTGGTGCAACAATAAACATTATGTTGGCTGCTGTTAGAGCTGAGGGTGTAACTACTATTGATAATGCTGCTAAAGAACCTGAGATAGTAAATGTAGCTACATTTTTAAATAATATGGGTGCAAAAATATCTGGCGCTGGTACTAGCGAGATTAAAATCATTGGTGTTTCAAAGCTATCTGGATGTTTTCATGAAGTAATTCCCGATAGAATCGAGGCAGGTACTTATATGATAATTGCTGCATTAATGGGAGAGAAAGTTAAAATAGATAATATAATTCCTGAACATTTAGAGGCATTAACTTCTAAGTTTATTGATATGGGTGTACCCCTTGAATTAGGCGTTGATTATGCAATTATAAGTAGTGGAGAAAATTATAAACCAGTAAATATTAAAACTTTGGTTTTTCCAGGCTTTCCAACAGACCTACAACAACCATTCTCGGTTTTACTTACACAATGTAATGGAAAGTCTATAGTAGAAGAGACTATTTATGAGAATAGATTGATGCATGTTAAAGAATTACAAAAAATGGGTGCAGATATTAATATTAATGGTACTAAAGCTTTTGTTTGTGGACCTTCTAAATTGTTTGGTACTGTGGTTACCGCGACTGATTTAAGGGCTGGAGCTGCAATGGTATGTGCTGGGTTAATAGCTGATGGTGAAACTACTATTACTAATGCTGAACATATTTTAAGGGGATATGAAAACATAGTTGAAAAACTAACTGATATAGGTGCTAAAATTAGAATAATAGAAATATAGTTTAATAGTGATATTATTCTTTTTTTTTGGAGCGATGATATGAAAGTTAGAAAGATAATTTTTTATGTTTGTATAGTTATAACAACTTTTTTAATATATAGAGTGGCATCTAATAATAAAATTAATTATGTTACTTTAGGAGATGGATTATCTAAGGGTATTAATCCATATGGAGAAGTTGGTTATGGCTATTCAGACTATTTATCTGAGTATTTAAAAAAAGAAAATAATCTCAAAGATTATATTAATGAGTTTACTGATACTAATTATAGGATTTCTGATGTTATTAGTGATATTGCAGTTAATAAGAGAGTAATGCATAATGAGTCTAATATTAATATAAGAAGCGTTTTAAGGGAATCTGATTTAGTAACTATAAGTATTGGTTTTAATGATTTAATTAAAATATTTAGTATAAATAATATTGGAACTGTATTAGAAAATAAAACTCTTTTAGAAAAGGAAATTTTATATATTGCAAATAATTATGATGATGCTTTAACAACAATTAGAAAATATGCAAAATCTGATATTATAGTAATAGGCTTTTATAATCCATATCAGTACTTGAATAATTATAAATCCGATATTGATTATTATATTAAAAAATTAAATTCACTCATTTTAGAAATTTGTAAAAAACATAATGTTAAATTTATAGATTTATATAATGCGTTTAATAATAAATTAGAATATCTACCTAATCCTAACAGTATATATCCAACTGAACTTGGTTATAGAGAAATATTTAATATAGTAAAAAATAGCATAAATTAAAAAAATGTTGCAAAACTAAAAATATCTTGATATACTATATTAGCAATTAATTACTATGACTTGAATTAGTCATGGCGGGAGGAGAGATTAGAATGAAAGCAGGTATTCATCCAGAATATAAGGATACTAAATTTATTTGTGCTTGTGGTGCAGAATTTACTGCTAAATCTACTAAAGATGAATTCCACGTTGAAGTTTGTTCACAATGTCATCCATTTTATACTGGTAAACAAAGTAGAGCATCTCATGCAGGTACAGTAGATAAGTTTAATAGAAAATATGGTTTTTCTAGTAAAGAAGAAAACAAAGCAGCTTAATTTTTATAAGTTGCTTTTTTCTTTTTAAAGTTGAAAGTTTATTGGTTGCATGTTATATTATTTGTATAATTAGAATATAAAGAGGTGTTTTCATGAAGATTGGAATTGCAAATGATCATAGAGGATATAATTTAAAAAATGAATTAGTTAAATATTTAAAAAGTAGAGGATATGAGGTAATAGATTATGGGTCTGACATAGTTTATTCTGTTGATTATCCTGATTTTGCTTTTAAATTGTGTAATGGAGTTGTTAATAAAGAAGTTGATTTTGGGATTGCTATTTGCGGTAGTGGTATTGGAATAAGCATCGCATGTAATAAAGTAAAAGGAATTCGTTGTGCTAAACTTTCCAATGTTAAAGAAGCTTATGCAACAAGATTTGATAATGATGCTAATGTAATGGCAATCAATGGTGATATGCCAAGATATAGAGCAAAAGATATAGTTGATAAATTTTTATCCACAGATTTTTCAAATTTAGAAAAACATGTAAGACGGATTAAGAAAATAGAAGATTATGAGGATGGAAAATATAATGAGTGTTAAATTTTTTCTATATATAATAGTTTCGGTTATAGTTATTTGGGCTTTTGACTCAATTAATATTAATAAAATTTTTAAAAAAAATAAAGTTGCTCAGGCAACAATTTTTTACTTTTTACTTGGAATTTCTATGATATATTTAGTTACAAATTTTTTATATGACTTTTTTACTTCAACTCAAATATTGTAAAAAAATTGTATAAAAAATCACCTTGTTGTGCAAAATGATAATGAGGTGAAAGAAATGGAAAAGAAAAGAAAGTTAAAGAGATTTGTTATGCCATCTATATATGTGGCATTGGTTGCAATACTTGTAATATCTACTTTTGCAACATTTACTAATATGAAATCTGTTAATGAGGAAGAAAAAATCAATTATGTTTCAAATGGTATTTGGACAAATGATACTCCAGTTGCATCAGTAGAAAAAGTAATAGTTAAACCTTATACTGCTAAAGATGTAGCAATCGGTAGATATTTCTATGATTATAGAGATGAAGGTACTCAACAACAAAACGCTATTATTTTTTATGAAAATAGCTATATTCAAAATTCTGGGGTAGATTATATTTTAGATAATCAGTTTGATGTTGTTAGTATTTACGATGGTACTGTAACTAAAGTAGAAGATAATGAACTTGCTGGTAAGACTGTTGAAGTTAAACATGATGGAAATATAATAAGTGTTTATCAAAGTTTAGGCGAAGTTAGTGTTAAACAAGGAGATACAGTTAAACAGGGCTCTAAAATTGGTAAAAGTGGTAATTCAAAAATTAATAAAGATTTGGGTAACCATTTACATTTTGAATTATATGTAAAAGGCCAAGTTGTTAATCCTGAAGATTGCTATAACAAAAAAATTTCTGATTTTAAATAGGCATTTTGCCTTTTTAAATTCATAATTTTTTTATGTCAATATATACTTTACTGAAAGTAGGTAAATATGAATAAAAAGATTATGAAAAGAATAATTGATGAAGCAAATTTTATTTTAAAAACTAATAATAATATTAGAGATACAGCTAAGGTATTTGGAGTATCTAAGAGTACTGTCCATAAAGATCTTCATGAGAGACTTTTTGAACTGGATATTAGTTTATTTGAAAAAATAGCTAATATTTTTGGTAACCACTTAAGTATTAGACATATCAATGGTGGAGAAGCTACAAGACAAAAATATGCTAAATAGGGGAGATATTATGAAAGATATAGGTATAGATTTAGGAACAGCAAATGTTTTGATTTATGTAAAAGGCAATGGAATAGTTCTTAATGAGCCAAGTGTAGTTGCCGTTGATACTGAAACAAAAAACGTATTAGCTGTTGGTACAGAAGCAAGTGAGATGTTAGGAAGAACACCTGGTAAAGTAAAAGCTATTAAACCTCTAAAAGATGGTGTAATTGCGGACTTTGAGTATACGGAGGTTATGCTTAATAATTTTATCAAAAGAATTAAAGGTAGAGGTATTTTATCGAGACCTAGAATTTTAATTTGTTGTCCTTCTAATATAACTGCAGTTGAGAAAAATGCTATTAAAGAGGCGGCAGAAAGATTAGGGGCAAGAAAAGTTTTTGTTGAAGAAGAACCTAAGGTTGCTGCAATAGGGGCTGGTATGGATATTTCTAAACCTAGTGGTAATATGGTTATTGATATTGGGGGAGGTACTACTGATATTGCTGTGTTATCATTAGGCGGCATTGTAACTAGTCAATCTTTAAAAGTTGCGGGCAATTCATTTGATCTTGCAATTATTGATTATGTTAAAGATAAGCATAAACTTTTAATTGGGGATAGGACCGCAGAGGATGTTAAGTTTAAGCTTGGTGCTGTTTATAATGGAGATTCTGATAACAAGATGGAAATTAAAGGTAGAAATCTTAGTAAGGGTCTTCCATATACAATAGAGATAACTGAAAAAGAAATTGAAGAAGCTCTTTATCCACTTGCTATGGAAATAGTAAAAAAGGCAAAAGAGGTACTTGAAAAGACTCCACCAGAATTATCCGCAGATATTGTGGATAAAGGTATTGTCTTAACTGGTGGTGGTGCATTGGTTAAAGGAATGCCAGAATTGTTTGAACAAGAACTAAAAGTACCGGTTTTTATTTCTGAGAGTCCACTCACATGTGTTGCTGAGGGCTGTGGAATAATGCTTACAAATTTAGATTTAATTGATAAATAAACTGTCAAAATGACAGTTTTTTCTTTTAGTATATGAGATTTGTGATATAATTGTCTTGGAGTGATCAAAATGATTAGTAAAGATATTGATTATATATTGCTGATGGTTTCAGTGACTTTTGTATTTACTGCGCTTATTATGCCTTTTATGGCTAAGATAGCTAATTATATTGGAGCTATGGATATTCCTAGAACAAGACATATTCATACTAAACCAATGCCGAAATTGGGTGGACTTGGAATTTTCTTGGGATTTTTATTTGGATATATGTTATTTGGAATTAATAGTATTCAGATGAATTCAGTTTTAATTGGTAGTTTTATAATTGTTATGACTGGAATAATTGATGATATTAGGCCTATCAAATTTTATCATAAATTAATCGGTCAGATTGCTGCGGCTGCGGTAATTGTATTTTATGGTCAGATACTTCTTAATCATGCAACTCTATTTGGTCTTGATCTTCAATTTGGGATCTTTGCTTATCCAATTACATTGTTATTTATAGTTGGATGTATTAATATCATGAATCTGATTGATGGAATGGATGGGCTGTGTGGTGGAATCACTTCTATATTTTTTATAACAATTGGAATAATTTGCTTTTTCCAGGGAAGGCTAGAAAGTTTAGTAGCAATAATTGGATTTATTATGCTGGGTTCAACACTTGGTTTCCTACTTCATAATTTTTATCCGGCAAAAATATTTGCAGGCGATAGTGGTTCTATGTTTATGGGATTTATTATATCAATAGTAGCTCTATTAGGATTTAAAGGTACTATGTTAACATCTCTTTTAGTGCCACTTATGATTCTTGCAATTCCTATACTGGATACTTTGTTTGCAATTATTAGAAGGATGCTTAAAGGTCAACCAATATTTACTGCGGATAAGGAACATATGCATCATCAATTTTTAAAAATGAATTTTTCACAAAGAACAACAGTTCTTATTGTGTATGCTATAAACGGACTTTTTTCACTTGCTTCTATTCTATATGTATTAAGGGATTCTGGACGAGCAAAAATTATATATATAATACTATTTTTCATGGTTCTTTGGTTTGCATTGAATACAGGAATAATATCTGAAAAGATGAGTAGTAAAGTAAAAGATATTGAAAAAAAAGGAATGCTAAAAAAGAGAAAAAAGTAGTTTCTCTTTTTTCATAAGGTGATATTATGATTAACTTTATTATATGCGATGATAATGAAAATTTTTTAATGCGTGAGAAAAAACTTGTCAATAATTTTATGATGAATTATGATGTTGATTATAAAATTACAGATTTTAGTGATTATACTGAGGAGTTTTTTCAAGCAATGTACGATGAAACTTGTTTTAAAATTTATCTTCTTGATATTCAAACTGATACTAATTCTGGACTTAATGTCGCAAGAAGAATTAGAGAGGAACAAGATGATTGGATTTCTATTATTATAATTATTACTGCTTTTGGTGAATATAGATATGAAGCTTTAGGCACTAGATTATATTTGTTAGATTTTATAAACAAGGTTTATGATTGTGAGGATAAAATTAGGGATACTCTTGAGATTGCGATGAAGCATTATGACAATCGTAGAAAAAGTTTAAGATTTGAATATAATTACATCATGAAAAATATTGAATTTAGACATATTATTTATATTGAAAAAGAACAGGATAGTAAAAGATGTATAATTAAAACAACTTATGGTGACCAATATATAAATAAAAGTTTAAATGATATGTATGAGCTTTTGGATTCTAGATTTATTAAAACAAGTAGAAGTTGTATTGCCAATAGTGATTTTATAAAAGAGTTTATAATTGCTGAGAATAAATTAGTATTTAAAAATGGAGAATACACTTATTTAATATCTAGAAATATGAAGAAAGGATTAAGAAAGTATGCTAGAGTTAATAATTAAACTGATTATATTTACAATTATGCCAATAAGCGGATTCTTTGTTATAAAGAATTTGATTGATTCAGATGAGAAAATTTATTCAGTTAAAAACATTTTAATTATAGTAGGATTATGTGCTGCAAATGGGTTGATTTATAATAGTAGTTATAAGTCCTATACTACACTTTTTAACTTTTGCTTTTTGTTAATTGGTTATAAGTATATATTTAAGATTTCATTTTTTCAATCATTACTTTTATCAATATATGTTATGCTTTTTTCATTCTTTTCTGAAGCGCTGCTTTATGTATTTTTGTATTCCTTTCTTAATGAAAGCATTGTAAGGGTTTTTGGAGTAACAATGTTATTTTCAAATTTACTTATTGGAATTATGATAAATCTCATCTCGTTGATTCCTTTTGTTAAAAAGATTATTAAAAATATTTTTATTAAAATGGATAATTATACTAGGTTTGAAACAATTTTTGTATGTATATTTTGGATAATAACATCTAGTATGCTATGTTATTCAATTTCTAAAGAATCAATTAATAGTTGGGGATTTTGGCTTAGTCTTGCGATTGAAGTTGTATTTATATTATTCATGTTTAGCCATTTTAGAGATAAAGATAGATATATTGGATTAAATGAAAAATTTGATGACTTATATGAATATGTTCAGACTATGGAAGAATCTCTTGATAATGAACAAATGAATATTCATGAATATAAGAATCAACTTTCTGTAATTAGAAGTATGACTAATAATAAAAAGATTAAAGATTATATTGATTCATTAGTTGATGAATGTCCAGATGATGCAAAATGGAACACAGAATTAAAGAATTTACCTAAGTGTGGTTTAAAAGGCTTGTTGCATTATAAACTTGCTTGTGCAGCTAAGAAAAATTTAAACGTTTTGATAACTGTTAGTCCAGATACTGCATCTGTTATTAAAGGTTTATCTTTGGAAGATATGAAACAACTTTCAAGATTAGTTGGCATTTATATGGATAATGCAATGGAGGCAGCATTAGATACTGAAAAAAAGAATGTTGCACTTGAAATATATAAAATTAAAGATACTGTTAATATTGTTATATCTAATTCAGCTAATATAGATGAGTCTAAGGTTAAAATGATTGGTAAAAAAGGATTTACATCAAAAGGTAAGGGACATGGACGTGGAACTTATTTAGCTAAAAAGATGTTGGTTCATAATAAAAAGTTTTCTGCTTCTAATTCTGTTGTTAAAGATTACTATATTGAAAGAATAATAATAAACTAAAAAAGATGCTTGAGTGCATCTTTTGTTTGTTTTAATTAGTCCATGTTTTTAAGAGCTTTTGGTTCATCTATTATTATCCAAGTGCATCCAACAGAAGCAGCAGTAGAAGCAAGTAGTGCAATGGCAGCTAAACCAATTGATAATAGTTTTTTCATAGTTTCCTCCTTATAGACTTTTATATTAAAACACGCCGGCCGTATTTTAAACAGATTTTTTATAGTTATCGTATGGCATTCCTAATAGCTTGTACATATATGGATTTATTAGTATTCCTTCTATAACTAAAGCTGTTAGAATAATGTTACTTAATAACCTATCTTTTATGATAAATATTAGTGCTATATAGCTTAATGCAACAATACATGAAGCAATTTTTCTATATTTTCTTTTCTTTGCATTTGTAAGCGGCCTTTTTATCGTATCTGCTGGCGCAAATAACAAGTAATCTATAAAGCATAATATAGATATTACAATTTTATTTGTCATTGGAAGCGTTGTATTTATCATTATAAATGTTAGTCCTATAATCATTGTTGTTGATGTAATTAAACATATTATACTTTTATCTGCATGAACTCCAAATGCGGGATATCTTATTATGTTAAAAAATATAAGTACTAGAATTAATTCTTTAAATATTCCTAAGATTATTGATATTAAGACTATTATTATTAATTTAGTAACTGTTAGGTATAATCCTTCCAATCCATATTTGATTTTATCAATATCATCTTCTGTATAAGTATTATTGTATCTTGTTATAAGATTTACAGAATCATTTAAGAATTTTTCTTTCATAGTGACCTCTTTCTTAACTGTTTAAAGTATAGCATAATAAAAAATTTTAAATTTAAAAATCTTTCATTTGAAAAATTTGTCAAAATATGTCGACGATAAGTTTACTATAAATTAACAAATTACCAAAAAAGTCAAACTTCTTACCTTTTACAGAAAACGACAAAAAGTGGGTGTGTTTTCTGATACACTTGTGTCACACATATGAACGGACAAAGCTATTGTTTTGCTTGTGCACGTTGTGAATTTAAACAGATAGGAAGGTGAGGTGTGTGAGTAAAGTGAAAGGCCGTGTTAAGTGGTTCAATAACGAAAAAGGTTATGGATTTATTGAATACAAAGAAAACGAAGACATTTTTGTTCATTATTCTGCAATTAAACTTGATGGTTATAAAACTTTAACTGAAGGACAATATGTAGAATTCAACTTAGTAGAAACCCCAAAGGGTTATCAAGCTCTAGATGTTGTTGTTATCAAAGAAGCCGCTACCGCAAAATAGGTGGCTTTTTTCTTTTATTTGTGCTATTATAATTATAGGAGGATGATAATATGGAAATTGTAATTAGAGGAGATAAAATTAAAGTTACTCAAGCTATTAATGATTATTTAAAGGATAAGCTTTCTAAGCTTGAAAAATATATTGAAGATTATGATAATGTTAGAGCGACAGTTGTAGTTAAAGTAAAAAATCATGAACAAAAAGTAGAAGTTACAATACCTCTTAAAAAGTTTATTTTAAGAGCTGAAGAATCAAGAGAAGATTTATATGCAGCCATAGATGTTGTTGTTGATAAAATAGAAAGGCAAATTAGAAAGAATAAAACTAAGCTTCAGTCAAAGAAGATTAAAGAAAGAGATATTACTATAGATTATGTTGAAGATATAGATGATGAAGATAATAAAGTAGTTAAACGTAAAACAATAGAGGTTAAACCTATGAGTGAAGAAGAGGCAATTATTCAAATGGAACTTCTTGGACATAGTTTTTACTTATTTAAAGATGCAACATCTTCTAAACCAACTTTGGTTTATAAAAGAGAAGATGGAAATTATGGTGTTATAGAAACCGAATAAAATGTATTAAAATGGGAATTTTTCTTTAAAAATTCTCTTTTTTTTGTTACAATAGAAGTTACAGGAGATGATGGTATGAACTTTTTAAAGAAATTGTTTGATCATGAATATAAAGAATTAAAAAGATTTTCTGATATAGCAGATAAAATTGATGCATTATCAGATGAATATTCTAAAATGTCTGATTATGAATTAAAGGCAAAAACAGATGAGTTTAGAAATAGATTAAAAGATGGAGAGACTCTAGATGATATATTAATAGAGGCATTTGCTACTGCAAGAGAAGCTTGTTTTAGGGTGATTGGAGAAAAACCTTATTATGTGCAATTACTAGGTGCTTTAGCAATTCATTTTGGTAATATTGCTGAGATGAAAACTGGTGAAGGTAAAACACTTACTTCAGTAATGCCAGCATACTTAAATGCATTAACTGGTGAAGGTGTTCATATTGTAACAGTTAATGAGTATCTTGCTGATCGTGATGCAAATTGGATGGGTAATATTCATAGATTCCTAGGTTTAACTGTTGGAACTAACCTTAGAAGTTTATCTCCAAAAGAGAAAAAAGAACAATATGATTGTGATATCTTATATACAACTAACAATGAACTTGGATTTGATTACTTAAGAGATAATATGGTTGTAAAAAAAGAAAATAGAGTACAAAGGGGACTTAATTTTGCAATTATAGATGAGGTTGACTCTGTATTAATTGATGAGGCTAGAACCCCACTTATTATTTCTGGTGGAGAAGTAAAAAGTAATAATCTTTATAGAGATGCTGATTCATTTGTAAAGAGATTAAAAGCAGATGATGATTATTTATATGATGAAAAAACTAAGGCGGTAACTTTAACAGAAGAAGGTGTAAAGAAAGCTGAAAAAAGTTTTGGTTTTAATAATCTTTATGATATAGAAAATACAAATGTTGTTCACCATATTAATCAAGCTTTAAAAGCAAATTATGGTATGAGAAATGATGTTGACTATGTTGTACAAGATGGTGAAGTTGTAATAGTTGATCAATTCACTGGACGTTTAATGAAGGGTCGTGCATTTAGTGATGGATTACATCAAGCTATAGAAGCAAAAGAGGGAGTTCAAATTCAACAGGAAACTAAAACACTTGCTACTATAACTTTCCAGAATTTATTCAGAATGTATAAAAAATTATCTGGTATGACAGGTACTGCTAAAACAGAAGAAGAGGAATTTAGAAACATTTATAATATGTTTGTTATACAAATTCCAACCAATAAAGAAGTAATTAGGGATGATGAACCAGATTTAGTTTACTCTACAAAATCAGGCAAATATAAAGCTTTAATTAATGAAATAGAAGCTAGATATCAAAAAGGTCAACCAGTCTTAGTTGGTACAATTGCTATTGAAACTAATGAATTAATTAGTTCTATGTTAAGAAAGAAGAAAATACCTCATGAAGTATTAAATGCTAAGAATCATGCACGTGAAGCTGAAATAATCGCAAAAGCTGGGGAAGCAAAATCAGTTACAATTGCTACTAATATGGCTGGACGTGGTACCGATATTAAACTAGGTGAGGGAGTAAAAGAACTTGGTGGTTTATGTGTACTTGGTACTGAACGTCATGAGTCACGTCGTATAGATAATCAGTTACGTGGACGTTCTGGTCGTCAGGGAGATCCTGGATTTACTCAATTCTATGTATCTATGGAAGATGATTTGATGGTAAGATTTGGTACGGATAGAGTAAAAGGAATGCTTCAATCATTAGGATTTGATGAAGATCAACCAATAAAAAGTAAAATGTTTACTAATGCCATCGCAACTGCACAATCACGTGTTGAAGGTAATAACTTTGATATAAGAAAACAACTTCTTCAATATGATGATGTTATGAATAATCAAAGAGAAATTATGTATGGTAAGAGAAATGAAATACTTGATAATGAATCTATTCATGATGCTGTTTTGAATTCTATTCATGAACATGTTACTGACTTAGTTCAAGCTCATACTTTTCCAGAGGGACATTTAAATGAAACTGATGTTGAAGAAATAGTTGAATATGCAAACGAAAACTTATTTAAGAAGACTTTAAATATAAATGATGTTAATAAAAATGTTGATGAGTTAATTGAGACTATTTATACTATAATTGTTGAAGAGTATGAAGAGAAAATTAAAGGGTTACCAAAAGAAGTAACTGATGAATTTGAGAAAGTTATAGTTTTAAATATAATTGACCGTTATTGGACTGAACATATTAATACCATGTCTCATTTAAGAGAGGGAATTGGTCTTCGTGGATATGCTCAAGATGACCCGTTAAGAGCGTATACTATGGAAGGTTTTGACTTGTTTGATAAAATGATGCAGAATATTGATAAAGATGTAACAATACTTCTAATAAAAGCTGAAATAACACAAAATATCGAACGAAAAGAAGTATCAAAAAAGCAAATAACTAATGATGGTAAAGATCATATTAAACAAGCTCCTAAGAAAGTACAAAAAATTGGTAGAAATGATCCATGTCCATGTGGGAGTGGACGCAAATATAAGCAATGTTGTGGTAAATAAGCTCGCAAGTCCTTTATTTATAAGGCTTTGCGAGCTTTTTGCTACTTACAATTTTTAGACAATTTTACTTCAAAAAAGGCGTTTAGATAAGTTTTAGATAAGTTTTAGATAAGTTTTTTTGGTAAATTCAACGATATATTAATTATTTATGTTATAATATAAATGGAGGGTAAAATATGAATAATAATGAGAATAATAGGACAGTGCAATTGGGAATTCAATTAGCATTTTCATATACTCAAATGGCGAGTGACTATACAAAAAAATTAGTTGATGCTTATAATGCTGCATTGATGTTAGAAAGGGATTGGCAAAAACTATCACATTCAAGTGATGCCTTTAGTGAAGTTAGGCCTGATTATTTTCAAACAAGCTTAAAACTGTTCATAATTAAATCTTCAGTTTTAGAACAAACAAGATCTACTTACTTAGAACAAATTAGAGGATTAGATGAAAAAAACTTAGGAGAATTAGTTGGTCAAGTCAAGAGAGTAGTACAGGCTAGAGCACAAGCTTTTAATAATCCTATCCCAGAAACTCAAAGTATCAATGTAAAACAAGAAATTTTTAATATATTTGGTAAACCAGTTTTAGGGTCAGCTTATTCAGAATTATTTGAATTGTATGTTCAGTCATTATCAGATGAAGAAAAACAAACATTAGCAGCATGTAATACTGAAAAAGCACTATTAGATAGTGTTAGAAGTACAAGAAGAACAGAAGAAGATAGGTTTGAGCAAATACATGAACTAAAAATTGAATCAGTTAAAAGAGAGGGATTTGCTTCTATTGAAATTCCATCTATTACTTCTACTATAGAAAAGTCTTCAGTTATCGCAACTAATGAATTAAAAAAATTAGATATTGTAAGTCAGCTGGATTCACATCATAGATTAGTTTAGCATTTAAATCAAATTCTTTAGATAAGTTTTTAGATAAGTTGTGCGAAAAAACTTGCAATATTTCAATAAAAATTTATAGATTTAAAATAAAAAACACCAATTTAAAAGGAAAAAATTACCTGGTTGTTTTAATATTTTACCATGTGGCTCAGGACGTAAATATAAGCAATGTTGTGGTAAATAAGCCCGCGAACCCGCATAAAATAAGGAATTGCGGGTTTTTCTATGCTTCCACATTTTGGGTAACTTTTGGAGTGTCCATTGTCTTAGATACGTTTTAGATAAGTTATAAAATTGCTGTAAACCCTTATAAAATAAGGACAAAATGCATATAGGAACAATGATTTCAAATCGAATACAAAACTTATCTAAATTGTAATTTATTATTCAAAAGTTGTAATAATAAAATTTTTGTGGATATTTATGGTATAATTTTATATAGGAGTTGATACTATGAATTTAATGGATCATTTAAATAATAGCTATATACCTGTTTGTGATAATTCTAAGAATGTGAAAATTAATTATAGCAAGATTGATGAAATGATAGATAAAATTAGAAATTCATCGGTTGCTTATTGGCTAGATTCAAATCCATATGGTTTAATGGATATGGATGTAGAAAGTATAGTTAATTTCTTATTTATATATCATGCAATAGGAGATTATTGTTTTTGGGGAGATCCTAAATGGGAAATCCAAACGGATTTAGGAACAATGGATGGATCTTATGCAATAATGTATTTAATACTAAACAGGTTTAAATCAAATAATAATTTTGAAATGAGTCCTGATGAATTTAAAGAATTATTAAAAGGTAATGTAACTATTCCACTATTTGAAGATAGATATAGTAATTTAGTTGAAATGAATAATTTACTTAAAAGAAGTGGAAAATCATTTTATGAACTTATTAAAGATTTAAATGTCGATAGTCAACTTTTTGAATTTATAGTTAGTAATCTAGATTATTTCAAAGATGTATCTACATATGATGGAGAAGAAGTATTATTTTATAAAAGAGCACAGTTATTAACTTCTGATATACTTCATGTAAGAGAAAAGAAAGAACAAATTGATGTTGACTATTCTCATCTAATTGGATGTGCAGATTATAAAATACCTCAAGTAATGAGATGTTATGGAATGCTAGGATTTAGTGATAGTCTTGCTGATAGAGTAGATAGTAAAGTTGAGATTGAAGAAGGTTCTAAAGAAGAAGTAGAAATTAGAGCAAATACATTGAAAGTAATTGATTACATTTATGAAACATTAGATAGAAAATATTCTCGCATGGATATAAATGATTTCATTTGGCTATTAGGTCAAGATAAATCAAAAATGACAAAACCATATCACAGGACACTTACAAAGCATTATTAGAAAATTTTAAAAAATTCAACAATGGTAAATTTTAGATACGTTTTTAGATACGTTCTGCGAGGTTTGCCGAGTGCTACGGAGTGCTCCCAAGTGCAACCAAGTGCCGAATTAACGAGCCAAGTGCTCCCAAAAGCTGCCAAAATCCCCAATACAAAAGCCCTTGTGGAAGTGGAAAGAAATATAAACAGTGTTGTGGTAAATAAGCTTGCAAATCCTTATAAATAAAGGGCTTGCGAGCTTTTTGCTACTTACAATTTTTAGGTAATTTCAGAAATGTCTTTTGTCTTAGATACGTTTTTTAGTCTAAATGCCTTCAAAAGGAGATATATATGGTATAATTAAAATAGGAGTTGAAAATATGACATATAGAATTCAAAAAGTTCATGATTTAATAGATGAAACAGATGTAGCTTGGAATATGTTTCTAAATTATTTACAATCATCAAATTATTTTAGAACTTTTAATATAATTGATGAAAAAGAAAGAAGATACTATAATAACAAAATATGTTCCGATTTAGCTGTAATATGTGAAAAGTATAGTAAAGCGTTATATTTAAAAACTGCAACTATACCTGAAAGTATTATTAGCAGGTTAAATTTAACAGATGATGAAGTAGTTAATTTAGTTATAGGTTCTGATGATAAAAGAACGAGGACTATATATGGCCAATTGACTAGGGATGAAAATACAGATTCAAGAATTTAAATTTCATGGAATTAGTCATAATTTTACTAAACTATATGATAATGATAATAATAAATTTCTTAAAAACATTCAAATTTACTTTAATTATTCAATGCAGGATTTAAAAAATATTTCTAATAGCGATTTAGAGGACATACTTTATTCTGATAAAGTTTATGATGCTTTTGTTAAGGGAAGATATTCAAGTTTAAATGATTATGATGCAGATTTTGCGGCTTTAATATCATTATGTGAAACCTTACAAAGACAAATAATACATAGTGACTCCTTTTTTGATATGGATTCCGTTGAAATTTTGTCAGAATGTAATTTTGATTTAATAACAGATTTTTACAATTATAAAGAGAGTATAGCTGATCATACTAGTATATATGGTGGATATCAACCGAGGTTTAGAACTATTAAGCACATTTATCCAATTTTGGGTTCTAAAATAACTTTGGAAAATAAAAATGGTAAAGAAGAATATTATTTTGGTGAACATAAATCAGTTAGTTTGTATAAGTTTATTTCTATAAATGGTGTAAATCAACGAGCAAAAAAAACTAAGGAAGAGTTATTAAACGATGTTGAGAACGCATTTACACAAATTGGTTTATACTCGACAGTAGAAGGTGCTAACAATATTATTGAATTAAATGATGCCTTTAATTTATCAGGATTAACAATTAAAGATGGTGGTTTTATTATTTTTGAAGATAATAATGGTTTGCATTGTGTTTCTAATATTGGCAATCAATTGCTTTTTACAAATTATGAATTAATTAATAATAAGAAAGCTAAGTAACTAAACTAATATTTTTATTTTAGGCAAGTTTAAATTACGTGTAGGAAAATAGACATAAATTTTTTACTACTTATGAGTTATGATTAAAAAAACCTAATTTTAAAGCAAAAAATTATTTTGTTTTTAATATCCTTTGCTATGTAGAAGTGGTAAGATATATAAGCAATGTTTTAGAAAGTAGTATAAATAAGAAAAAAATTTAAAAAAATAAATTGGTTTGAGCTTTATAAATCATCCGCAAAATATTAAAAATATTTTTGATGAATAAGAATTAGTTGCAGACTCAACTATCAATGATTTCTTGACAGTTCAAATGGGAGGAAATATATGCAAATAGTAGAATATGAAAATAAGTATTTAGAAGATATTAAAGACTTGTTAGTGGAACTCGAAGAATACATTGTATCAATAGATAAAGATCATTTAGATCATGTTCATCCTGAATATAGAGAAAAAATGGCAGTTTTAGATTTAGAAGAAGTTAATAAAAACACTGGCAAATGTTATTTGGCAGTAGAAAATAATAAAGCAATAGGTCTAATCATGGGATGTATATTTTCTTATGATGAATATGATTATCTAGATTATAAATGTCCTAAAAGAGGAGAAATTACAGAATTAATCGTTACAAATAAAATTAGAAGTAAAGGCATAGGACAAGGACTAATAAATAAAATAGAAGAATATTTTAAATCCGTTGGATGTGAATATGTAATAGTTGATGTGTTTGCCTATAATGAAATAGGAAAGAGTTTTTATAATAAAAAAGATTATCATGTAAGAATGGAAACAATGATAAAAAAAATACAGTGATATGGGGTGAACAATATGAGACATGAAATGAAATTAAACAATGGACCATTTGAACGAATAAAAAATGGAACAAAGACTATAGAATTAAGATTAAATGATGAAAAAAGGCAATTATTAAGTGTTAAGGATTTAATAGAATTTACTAATAGAACTAACAACGAAAAAATGTTAGTTGAAATTGAGGGATTATATCATTATCCATCATTCGAAGAATTATATAAAAATTTTGATAAGGTGGATATGGGATATGATGAAGATGATATAGCTGATCCGAAAGATATGGAAGAATATTATTCGCCAGAAGAACAATCTAAATATGGTGTATTAGGTATTAAAATTAAAAAAATTTAATAAATTATGAAAAACAAGTTTTTTGTTAAAGAATACATCAAAATAAGCACAGGAACCATTCTGGAATTATTTTGATTTGAATATTTGGTTATATAGATTCAGAAAGAGATGTATTAAGTACAGTTAAATAACAGACGTGATTTTTATAAAGATGTTCATTTACAAAAATATAATAAAAGTGTTATAATGTGTTTATAAATCAATGACGAAGAAATATTATGTAGTTAAGCATAAAAGTGAGCTTGGTATAGTGGAAACAAGTTATGATACTATTTAATTCCTATCTTCAGAGTGAAATGAAAACATTTTCGGGAAAATAACCGTTATCAAAAATAAGTTAAATTTTAGGATGGCACCGTCTTTATGACTCCTTGTGTGCTATCTTTTTTTATTTAAAGAAAGAAGGTGAATAAAATGCGACTAAGCAGATTAAACATTAAAAAGATTAATTTAGATAATATTGATAGTAATTACTCTGGACAAGATATCTTAATGAAACTTGGTGAGCTGTATCAATTTGAAAGTGGAATTTATGGTTATGGTAATTTATGGATAAAATTAGAGAGAATAGTTGAAGAAATTATTATTGATGAGTTAGATAAAGTAGGATGTATACAAGTTGAATTTCCTAAACTTCAACCAAGAAAAATATGGGACCAATCAGATAGATGGGATACCTATACAAAAGATGGGGATATAATGTTTACTTTAAACAATAATTTAGGAGAATATGGCCTTTCTCCAACTGCTGAAGAATGTGCCACTATATTTGGCGCTAATAGATTATCTTCTTATAAGAACTTACCTGCTATTTATTATCAAATTGGAGAAAAATTCAGAAAAGAAATTAGAACTAGAGGATATTTATTCAGATCTAGAACTTTTGTTATGATGGATGCTTATTCGTTTGATAAGACAGAAGAAGATATGCAAAAAACATATAAATTGATGCATAAAGTATATTTAAATATTTTTAATAGATTAGGAATAAAAATTATTCCAACTATAAGTGATAATGGTGTTATAGGTGGTAAGGTAGCAGAAGAATTTCAGGCTATAACTAATTTAGGAGAAGATAAAACTCTTTATGACGAAAAAAATAATATAGGAATTAACAAAGAAATTTTGAAACTTGATAATAATAATGAATATCTTGAACAATTAGGAGTGAAAAATATTAACAAATTAAAAGAGTATAGTACAGTAGAATTAGGTAATAATTTTCAACTTGGGACTAAATATTCTGAGAGGATGAAAGCGTTTTATATAGATGAAAACAATGAAAAGAAACCATATTATATGGGCTGTTATGGAATAGGAGTAGGAAGAATTATAGCTTATTTAATAGAAAATAATGTTATTAGAGAAAAGAATAAAGTGAGGGGCTTTGTTTTACCATATAATATAGCGCCTTATAAAGTTCAAATAATTTATAATGAAAATCATAAAAAAACTGCCGAAAAATTATATAATTATTTAATTCAAAATAATATAAGCACAATAATTGATGATAGAGAAAACTTAACTATTGGAAATAAAATAAAAGATGTTTATGTTCTGGGGACACCTAAAATGATAGTTTTAGGTAATAAATTTGATGGAAATAATTATGAAATTGAAGATGTAAAAACCTCTAGTATTAAATTGGCTAGTTTAGATAATATTGCGAATATGCTTTAATAATAGAAACCAATTTCATTAATTTGTTAAAAGTCTTTGACAAATTTCAAAAGACTTTTGGTAGAAATCTGGCTCTAACATATATATAATTGTTGGTGAAAGGAGAAATAAGAATGAAGTTAGGAGATAATATTTTCAAGCTAAGAAAAGAATGCAAACTTTCACAAGAACAATTAGCAGAAAAAGTTAATGTTACTAGACAAACAATATCAAATTGGGAATTGGGGGAAACTTCTCCTAATCCAGACCAGTTAAAATTATTATCTAAAGCATTAAATGTTAGTATTGATGAACTATTAAATAATGATATTAAACAAGTATTAGTAGAAAAAATAAATAATACTGAAAAACATACTGAGATAATAATTAAGATACTAAAAGTCTTGGGAATAATTTTTGTCGCTGGCTTTGCTATTACTATTTTCATAAATATTATGTTTGGTGCTAAAAAAGACTCTATGACTATAAAAGAAAATCAAACTGTTCTTCTTAATTGTCAACTGAATAATGAAAAGTATACTTATTTAATAGAATATGATAGAAATGATAATATTATTGATGCTAGTGGAAGTGAATATATAGTAAATATTGTTAAAAACAAGGAATTTAACAAAGCTAAAATGTTAGTAAAATATATTGAAGCATACTTTAAAGATAATGGTGGTAAATGTTAATATACATTAAAATTTAGTTTCAAATAATAAAAAGTCTTACATTTTATAAATTTGTAAGACTAAAAAGTAGTAATTAATTAAATTAATGCTTTTATCCTCCTGCACCAGCAGGGCCAGTAGGACCTTGAGGAATTGTTAAATTTAATGTGTAATTAGGTGCAGCACCTGTTATTGATGCGGTTGCTTCTGTCCCAGGAGCACCTGTTGTTACTGTACCAATTGTTAAAGATGGAGTGGCTCCAGTTTCACCTTGAATACCTTGAGGACCAGTAGGACCAGTAGGTCCGGTTGCACCTATTTCACCTTGAATACCTTGAGGTCCAGTAGGACCAGTAGGTCCGGTTGCACCTATTTCACCTTGAATACCTTGAGGTC
>OIYG01000110.1_pt1 | contig 90518 bp, 115 predicted proteins | sample 1587861 | NCBI WGS metagenome assembly OIYG01 (sample SAMN03283272) | human gut metagenome | biome: human-associated habitat; material: feces | host: Homo sapiens | place: Peru | collected 2012 | reverse complement strand
CCTGCAAGGATAATGACGTTTATCATTTCGCTAACGTCCATGTCCTTAAACATTACTCTTGACAACTGTACAACACCGACTGATTGAACTAACCGATGGACTTCATCTTCTTCCTCTTTAGTCATAAATTCTTCTCCTTTTGTTTTTGGGGTTATTATTTATTCTTAGTTCCTCATTCTTAATAATAAGGAAAGTTCTGCAAAAATAAACAATTTTGCACAATTCCGTTCATTTTGCGCAATATTTTATTGTTAAACTTTATAAAATGTAACAATCTGAAAGTAATAAGTCACAAAAATAGCGTTAGAGTTGGACACAAAACCGCTCTAACGCTATTATTACATCTACTCGCTCATTATATCAATGATAGCCTTCGCTCTCGCCTTGCATTCCTCTCTGTAAGCCTGGAATGCCAGCCATTCATTTTTGTGTTCCTCGGTAACTTCGGCAGCAAGAACGTTGCATACGATAGCTTCTACCTCATCCTCAGAATACTTCGACCTTACCATTGCGTTGACCAACGCTCCTTTATAGACAGAGTAATCGGTTATAGCATCTCTTTTTGTTACGTATTTCAATACCGCCACAAGAGCTTCGTCTCTCAGTTCATGTATAGGCAACTCGGCGAGGATTGCCCTTACAGGCAACGAGGCATCTACACTAACTACCGATAATGGGCTTTCTCCACTATCAGCGTCTGCTGAAGTATTGATAGCAGATGCAACAACGTTCAGATACTTTTTGCTTTTTCCTACAGAAACGGAGAAGCAAGGGTTTGATGTTTTCTTTTCCATAATAGTCATTTAAATAAATACATACTTGTAGTCAGCGAACCCTGTAAGCTTGCGCTTACAAGGCTCGCTTTATTATTCTCCTATCCTTGTGCGGCGTTTTTAAAAAACGCCGAGGCGAGGTCTTAGGCGTTCGCCTAAAGGCTGAAGGTGAATGCCACTGCCGCCCTAACGATTAAGCTGCTGGACTTGCCGCTGCCGCCCGTGCTTCCGTCGTCGGAATAGACGTACCACGCGCCGTAGCGACTGCCCTCAGTGCTCGCCCAATAGTACGCGGATTGATACATCATAGCAACAGGACAAACGGCAGACTTATCTTTTGCACGCTTCAGGAGATTGGCAAAGATAGGAGTAGTTGCCTCGCTCTCCGGTCGCTCATTAGCATAGTCGATGGATGCGGCGGTATTGTTCTGCCACCCTCTACTGTTACCGAAGAAGTTGCAAACCCTCGCCAACTCACCTTCTGAAGGCAGATACCAGTTACCTTTCTTGTACTGCTCATTCAATGTAGTGGTTCCACTGACCGATGGTTCGTAAAGATGGCATCCGTATGCAGCAGGGTAATAGAGCTGCTTCCAGGTGTCAGGATATGTAGCACCCTCATCTGTCTTCTTTTTTACAAGCGCCGCCATACGATTAGACAATTCCTGTAGCGTTTTCGGATAAGACTCATCAAGATAAAGACTGATCACATTGTTCGCCCATCGTACTATAGCATCAGTGTTGCTTTTTCCGTCAAAATCGTTCAATCTAGATTTCGAGTCGAGCACCTTGTAACCGTCTTCTGTTGTAGTATCCTGATACGATTCCGTCGTAATTCTACCGTCTTCTTTCAGCTCACCATCCTCATTCGTATTATAGAGTTCTCGGGTATATCCATTCGGCAAGTCTGCAATATCGCAAATATCGCCAACACCCACAGCAGTACCTATCTCATCAAGCACATCTTGTCCGACAGTATATTGCAGCAAATCTACATTATCCGTTACTGCGGGATAGATACCCCAAGGGATACTAAACGAATTGATGGTCTTGTCATCGGAAACGTAAGAAACGTTTTCGGCGGAATACACTCTGAGTAGAATTTGCTTGTCCGATAACTTTTCCGACTTGAACACTACGCCTACACACGTCTTTGACGTATCAAGCTCATCATCGAAACTTCCATCTGAGTATGCAAAATCTCCGACTCTAGGAATGCGGTTGTAGAATCCAACACCTTTGATGTAGCTTAACTCCGTTCCGTCCGTAAGACTAACACGAACCTCAATCTGAAATCTCAAATCCTGCGATGCTTCCGATAGCTTCTTAACGTTAAGAACTCCCTTGACATCATCAACGAACTCAGCATACTGACCAGCTTGCTCCGCATTGTTGCCAACAAATCTGTAGTTTACAGCAGGGCGATTGTCCTTTACCGCAATGTTGTTGCCCGATGAAGGCAGCACCGTGAGATTCCATCCTGTCCACACGCCAGTCTGCTTGATATACTTATCTCCGTTCACATTCACCTTATTAATAGTGCGCTTCGGGTACGAAAGATACAGAGAGTTGTTGGTACTCTGAATGTCTCCGTACTTCTCTATGAGATTGAACACATCTGAGAAAGTAAGCAATCCTGCCGCTCCGTCAACTAATGCAATCTTACCGCCGATTGTACTGCTCTTGACAGCATTCAGATACCTAAACACATCGGCTCGCATCGAACGGTAGTTTACTCCCGACAACTTCACGGTTGCCAATTCTACAGCATTACCATCCTGCTTGTATTCATAAATGGATGTCACAAGATTCTCCGTACTGATGCCGAGTGTAGCATCATCGCACTCGACAGATACAAGCTGACTTGCACCCTGCAAGGAAACCGTCTTCAAAACTGGCAGCTCTACGAGTGACAACTTCGAGAGATTCGCCGGAAGCGCAATGCTCGACAGCATCTTGCTCTTAGGCAATCGCACATCGTAGATAGCCGTATCCTTAACGTTGATGGTATGGAGACGTACCAGGTTTGTAACGTTCAGCGAACCTCCGATTTCAACGCATCCCTTCAGTGATAACTTCTGTACCTGAAGTGCCGAAACGACAATATTGTTCGGGCGGAATGCAGGAACCATCTTGCCAGTTACCATATCCCTGTAGAGCATAGTAGGCTCGGCTATCACTTCCGTCAGTCTCTTGCCGTTGATGGTAACGGACAAATTTGGAGATGTTGACAAATCACCGATATTGCCGATGGAGTGATAGTAGTTGATACCCAGTATGGAGAGACCCGTATCATTGGAAGTGGTCGTTCCCAGGTTCAGTTCATATTCCTCATCCGGAGCCACACGAACGTGAGGGTCCACGCTGGTCTGTCCCATCATGCCGGTAGGGTAAAGATACTGCGAAGGTTTCACCTTGAACTTATATTCCGTTGCCGAAGTAGCAGAATCAGGAAGATGGAATGCCTGCATCGCAAAAGTATCGGTTACGTCTGCCACACCGATATTCTCACTCTTGCCACCGTCAAAAAGATTACCCCAGGCAGCATAGCTCGCCATATACACGAGTCGCTGTTTCATATACTGCCGCTCACCGAGGATAGACGATCCGCACGACTGCGTGATAGGAGCCACACCGCGCGCACCGGAACCAGAACTGATGAATCCGAGCATTGCAGGATATTCGTATCTGATACGAGCCTGCTCCGCAAAAGCAATCTCACTGAAATAGTAGTTTACATAGAAGAGATACTTCCACAGACAGCCCCATACACTCACCTTGGATGTTCCGTTCCATCCCTCGATATGATCGTTCTCTGATACCAGCTTACACATTGCAGAGAAGATGGATTTCAGCATCGACTGCAATTCACGGGTATTCTCGTAAGCTTCCTCACAGAGATTGAACAATACGTTGTTCATACCCTCGTACTGAGAAGTAGCCTTGTCGTTGTCGGCATAAGGATGCATACGGTCCACGTAGTATTTCTTGGTAAATCGTCCGTTGTTGTCGGTCGCCATGATGGTATCTACGTCATCCTGATGCAGTTCCATCAGTACGCAATGCCGGGTCTCGCCATCGATGGTTACATCCTTTTCTGTAGCAAGCACATAGTAGGTGTTCTTGGAACAGTTATCCGTACCTGCCATGAAATGATTGATAAAGGCATAATGGAAACGGAGACTCTTCTCGTTGATATACCAGCCGATATACTTCTTAAAGTGCGCCACGATAGCAGCAATCAGCTCAGCGTTGAGCTTGGCGAACTGCGCCTTGTTGGAAGAAGCATTATAGGCAGCCTGCGTCATCTCGTAGGTACGGAGATCGATACGCTCGAAAGCGCCGTTCTTCCACAGTCCGGCATCTACCCACTTCTTGTTCACGAAATTGTATCGCTTCAGAACGTAAGCATCATCACCCTGCGTACACCAGTATTTGAACTGGGTATTCTTCGACTCGTCAGACAACTGGAAATCGTTGAAAGTGCCCACGTAATGCTTGATTCTCGGAGCATGCAGATAGATGAAGTTGAATATCTCAGCTATTCTATTGGTCAGATGGTCTTTCGGATATTCCTTGCCGTTTATCACGGTGGTGGCTCCCGCATCAAAATCGATGCACTGCAATCCGTTGTAGAAGTAACCCTCGTCATCCGGCGAATAAGTGATGGCTTCAGGGCAGGTTTTGTCCAACGTAAACGGAACCCGCATATCCGTCAGGTCGTAGTTGTTATCCGAACCCTCAAACATAGCGAAGTTAGGATAAAGCTTCTTGACATATCCCCACGTTGGCTTATCCATCTTTCCGGCTCCGAAATTGCCGCCGCCACGGAATACAGGCTTACTATCTCCCTCACCTTGAGTAAAGAAATATACTGGTTCGGTGTACTTGGCAACTCGTGCCGTAGAGCAGGCTTGCTGAAGCGAGTTCTTGCCCACAACGATGTCGTGAAGGTCGTTGAAGAGACGGCAGCAACCGGTAAGGTGTGACTGCATGGAAGAGGCATAGTTGATTTTCAACACCAGCTTTACGGCGTAAGGAGTATTGAAACCTACCTGATAGCCAGCACCGCGGTACTTGCCGTTGCCGTCAATCCATCCGTCAGGAACCTCTACCGATGGTACACCCGCTACCTCTACGTATCTGTAGAGATTTGCTTCATTCTTTACCGGATCAGATTTTCCGAGATTACCACCGTAAATAGCTACGAAACGTTCTGTTTCCTGCGTCTCGGCATTGATAACAGGGTCTTGCAATGCCCAGGTAAGGTTGAATCCGAGATTTACGAGAGGTACGATGATAACTCCTGCATCCGAAATCTTGGTCTGGTGATTAGAGTAGAAGTAAGTATTGGCTGTAGAACCCTGACGCTTATCCTTTATCTTGGTCTCCTTGCAGATGGTTCCCGAAAGTTCCGGAATATAGTTGCCATCCTCGTCATATTGGAAAATCTCCCACCATACCTTCTGCGAACCGCTGTTGTAGAAGTACGGCTCCACGCCGTGCAGAATCAGCACACGCTTGCCGAGTTCCTTCACCTTCTCGACATCCACTTTCTCACCCGTGAGAATATCATTGCGCTTGCGTGCTGCATTTTTCTCTTCGGTAGTCGGCAGGGTAGAGATATAATCATCGATGACATTCTTGCTCTCCAGCTGCATGTTCTGATAGCATCTGAAAGAATAAATATCAATATCGGCTGCCTCCTGACCAATGGTGATACCGTCGTTGCTCATCGCTCCGGTGCAGAACTCCTCCTTGTTGGATGTAGAGAACTTCACTTCTCTCACCGGGTCGCCATTCAGGAAGATACGTGCCAGGGAAATGGTAGTGGCTGAGGTGTTCAGCGAATCACTGGTAGGCACCAGGGCATCGCCTTTGTTTGGTATCACAGCATTGTGGATATTCAGTGCCAGGTGTACGCGCTCATTTTCTTCAATGTGGAAATCTACCTCTGAGTCGGTGCTATTGGATGCAGAATAGATATAGCCTTCCAATGGCAGAAGCTTGAAACCGATGGTGTTGCCAGCCACCTGCTCGCAGATTTGGATGATTGCCTTATTGGTATCGGTGACATTGCGCACACGAAGGTCGAACTCGAAGGTCATAGACGAATCCGGGGTAGTGTAAAACTGAGAGAACGGATTGAACTTGAAGTTGACCGATGATCCGGCAGGTACACGGAGTACCTTAATGCCGTCTTCGGCAGTCACCCAACCGTCATTCACAAAACCGAAATTCTTCCAGGTACTTGCGACCTCGGCATTGTTTGCCTTGGCATTGTAAATCTTGCGAGGGTCTTTCTCGGTATTGTTGCGCACTTTTGGATTGAGCAGAAAAGTAGCTCCTGCGGTAGGCGCATAAGCCTCGATGTTATCAATGTCGATACTGACATTATCTACACCCATGCAGTCGGTCAGGAAATCCACCTCCTCGTCGCCAACCTTACGGTACGCACGGAAATAGGCAGTAAACTTGTTCGACTGTTCGTCCAATTCAATTTCCACTGTAGTGGAAAGGGTTGACTGAACGCCCGGCTGCACATCCTGCTCCACACGGAAGTATTCCGTTACCTTATCAGAAGGGAATTTGTCGGTATAGGAGGTAAGATAGAAGATGGTAGTAACGTTGCCGCCATCGTTGGTAATGCTTCCATTGTCGTTTACCTTCGGGCTATACACTGCGTAATCGCAAAGCTTCACCTGGGTGAAGTTAACAGCCCCCTTTACTAGGTTCTGAATCATCAGATACGGCTTTCTAATATCCACACCTGCGGTCTGCGGATTGATGATCATAAACCGGTTTTCCAGAATATCCGATTTCAGCGTACCGCCCAGTCCGTCATCGCAGGTAAGCCAAGCCTTTACCAGTCGCACACCGTGCGTAAAGAGCTTGTAAGTATCTGTAGGGTCCTTATAAGTACTTCTCACGGTGGTTCCGTTCTCAGTAGAGGCGGAATCGCGGTTGATGGTCAATACCTGGCCATTGCCGCCTGTAATCTCGATATGCAGGGTTTTCTGTACCTCGCCGTTCACCAGGTAGGCATAAGGAAAACCATTCGCCTGCTGGGTAGCCGCATAGATGGGGGTATGGTAATCCTGTCGGCAACTCAACGAGAGGTTGGCGAGGGTTACGGATGCACCGATCACTACATAGGTGGATGCCTGGCTCTGCTGGTTACCATCACCGTCGAGATAAGTAAATCTCGCCTGCACTCTCACCTGCTGAGTGCCATCGGTGAGATAAGGTCCCAGATCGATGTTCTTATATTCGGTGGTATTGGCATAATCGGTAGAATCCAATACTTCCTCCAGGGTCGCTACGGTCTGCCAGGCGTTTGTACCGCCCTTGCGCTGTACTACCAGTGTACCCTTACTACCTACGTTCAGTCGGTCGCCGTTGCTGGTGCGCACAGCGTGGAAACGGAGGGGAACAATCAGCTCCTTTTTCGCTACTACAAGATTTTTGGTAGATGAGATGGTAGAGAAGAGATAAGCTCCGTAGCTGTCTCCTTGCACGGTGTTGATAGGCAATGCCTCGTCAACAAGCAGGAGTGCCTTGATGCTAGCATCTTCCTTGTCTCCAGCGGCATAAGCCTTATAGTCTGCCTCATTGCGGAATCCCCACAGATGATAGTAATTACTACTATCAATAGTGTTCGACCACTTGTAATATCCTATCTTCTTGTCATGCTCCTTCAGAATAGACTGCAAAGCCTCCCTAACAGTCTTACCAGAATAAGGAAGACCGTTTCTGCTATCCTTACCCCAATCCTCGGTAAGGACGTTGATGATTTCGTTCTGACTGATTTTTGCCATACTGATACGTTTTTTAATTTTTCCAACCTAAATTTTCCGTCCAAGGCTTCTCGTTAAGCCAAAGACCGCTAGCGAAGCAGGATAATACCGCCACCGCCGCCATAAGTAATCGTCTTCTAAATTTACTCATAAGCTAAGAATTTTGTTCCCATTCGCCACAGACTGCCAAGCCATCGACAACAGAAATCTGATATTTAGCGTTCTCCTGCCAATCAGGCTCATTCACCCATAGAAGTCCATCGGGAAGATTTATGCTCAGCTCTCCGGTGGAAAGCTGGAACTCCATCATATACTCATTGATGATTCCGTCGATAGGTGAGTCAAAGGAAATATCAAGCTTATTGACTGGCATACGCCACACATTCAGCGTGTTCGGCTGTATCTTGGCGGTTGTGCTGAGTTGTTCTACTACGAGACCCACCGCCTTCTGATAGAGCGTATCTGTGAGGGCTGCGCCCTGCACAAGATACTGTCTCACCAGACTGGCAGGAATCTTCACAATTCCATTAACCGAGTAGATGATGAACATATCCGTGTCCATCACTATCCTTGAAGCAGTATTAATCTGCTTCGCTATCTCTGATAGATTTGTTTCTGCCATAATGTATCGTTATTAATTAGCGTAACTATTACTCCAGTGAGTGCCGTCAAAGAAGAAAAAGTTTATCTGCCCCTTCGTCTTTGAATTGCGATTTGCGTCATTTAATCGTCCTCGAAAAGAAGCTCCACCTTTAAAATACAAATCACCGTCAACCTGTATGATGATGTACGACTGTCCTACAGCAGGGTTGCTTGGGAATTGAATATCGATTGCGCCAGAGTTGGTGCAGATAATCACATTGTCATTCTCCTTAAGACTGTAGTCGGAGGATATCACCTTAACTCTAGGGCACAAAGCACCTCGTATCATGCCTGCGTCCGAATAAACGGCATAATTGTGAGTTCCTTGAGCTGCGTAAACCGTGAGGGCTTTTACTTTCTCTACACTTCCTTCTGCACTAATATAAGTCGCTCCCGTTTCATCACCATTGTGACAAACAACGTTGACACTCAGGATATTATTATAGGTGAATCCTGTCTCTTTATTACCTGCACCAGCGTGTCCCATACTAATGCGTCCATAAGCGCCCAGTGAAACGTTTCCTACACCAACCGTAATTCCTTGAGCTCCTAGATTTAGTTGACTAGCCTCTATTACTCCAAAAGAGTCGTGTTCTGCATATAAATCGTAAAACTTTAGCTTAGAAACTGAGTCGGTAAATTCCGTTATACGAAAGCTTCCTATCTGTCCGCTTGTAGCTTTTATATACCCGTTCTTCGTCACACTAAACGGAGCATATCGAGAATCCGTACCACCGAGCCATAATGCAGGGCTATCGCCCGTATTTACGTATCGGAAGCTTCCCCACACGGAATAGCCCTCCATAAGGTTAAACTGCTGACCCTGAGCAAAGTCAATACTTGCGTTCTTGCCGACGATGAGAGGTGCATAAATAGACGCAGAACTCATGCGTTTCCAATACGTTCCGTTGGAAGTAGTAATGCTGCTACTGCTCGTATGATTCTTAATACACTGATATTTCGCCCAACCGTCACTCTCCGTATCATCAGCCACATATACAACATCTACGTAATACTGACCATTAACCAAGGTGTCACCGCAGTAAAACGCAACACCTGTATTCCAAATAGACGCCCTTACAACCGAGCCAGTTCTACCTGTTACTGATGCGCCTTGTTTTCCCTTCGTAGCAACACTGAAACTTGTCGTTGATGTGCCATCAGAGTACAGTACATAAGTCTTTGTCCACAAATAAGGCTTCTCGTCCGTAACGCTTGGAATGCTAGGTGACCACGTTCCAGTAGGAGGCGTTGTACCGCTATTGTGAATCTGATAGGTAACGCTTGTTGATGTAATAGTGATACTATCACCCTTCGGACCAGGAACCGTACTGTCATTACCATCCTTTCCATCGTTTCCGATGTACGCCACAAGCTGGGCAGATGAATAGGTCACGCTTCCATTTTTCCACGTTATCTTGTCACGGCTCCACACATACACGCCTTTACCTACGGATGGATACGTCTCCGACCATCCACTGGAAGGTGCAGAGTTGGTGGTAGTCTTGGCATACTGCTCCGTGACGGTGGCAAGCTCGGAACATCTACCAACCATATATACTCCCGTGATGGCAGTGGTATTGTCATCGTATGTAATCTTATCGCCACTCCAGAGATACTTACTGGCATTGCTGCTGATAACGGCAGAGCTGATTGCATCATACGTGAAGCTGCTATCAGCTGGTTTGCTAGTCGCACTGTCATTGAGCGCATAGTAAGTGTTCACGTCTTTCACGCTCTTACCCATCACGTTAGGCAATACCTTTACGGTTGTGTATCCCGTGTGGGTAACATTCCCGTTAGCTCCCTGTACACTGAGAGTATAAGACACCTCTTCCTTGCCGAAGCTAGTACCTGCTCCGCATTTCAGCACAAGCACATTGTTGCTGACGTTTGCACTCACCGCCCTGTTGCTAGGCAGAGAGGAGATGGCTACGCTATTAACTGTAAGCTCCTTATCTCCTGCGAAGATACGGAATGATACAGATGCGTTCAAGGCAGAGAGAACCTTGCCGTTAACATCAACAGGTATGGAAACGATATTGTCGGATGAATACACCACCGCACTCTCTTTGCCGTCCGATACAACAGGTATGTCTTCCTTGTCGTCAATATATTCCACGCCACCCTCAGTATGCTTCAGTACAAAAGATACCTTGTTATCAGATGCCGAAACCGATACCGAACCGCCCAGAGAGATGGATGATAACGCATTATCATTCTTGCTATAATATAGCCCGAATCCTGAAGGAAGCAAAGTCACCTTGTATCTCTTGTCGTCGGATGAGGTTGCCCACACATCGCAGCTTACACTGCCAGGCGATACCCTATCTGCTGAATCCACGGTTACGGAATTTACGCTAGGGACAAGCTCATATACCACATAGTCAGAAGTCTTTGATATAGTCAGCACTTTTGTGTATTCGTACCTTGCTCCGGCATAGATAGCTACGGCAGTAATCGTGATATCAAAGCTGGTAGGCAGTACATCGGAGGCGAAATCAGAAACCTTATCAATCGTCACCACCTTCGCCTTGGCTTTGTCAGTCACGGTAGCTTTCAGATATTTGCTTACCGAAGATGGCAGTGATACAGACAATTCACTTATACTATAAGGAGTATTCTTGTACATCATGTTGACCTCAGTCTGCAACGGAAGACCAGCATAGTGTGTGTGCTTCGTGTGCCAGCTCACGGCTGCGTGCTCGTTTGTAAGGTCGCAAACCATAAACGGAAGCGAGTCGTGATGTATGCGGATAGGGAAGTCTAGTGTTCTAGTTCCCTTACCTTCGAGTTCAACGACAATCGTAACCTTGCAGTCTGTCATCTTGCGCATAGTATCGTAATCGAAGCTGCTGTCATCGCCAGAGCCAGCCACACCATCCTTGATATTATCAATACCCGTTACGAACACCGTGCCGTTAGCCACAGATACGTCACATCCATCTCCGGTAGCATAGACACGATAATGTCCTTCCGTACAATACTTAGAGCTTTCGTCCTCCAACAGAAGCGGCTTACCCGCCTGCGAAACGAACACGGCAGTTGAGATGCGATACTGCTTGTTGCCGCCCTCACTGTCCTGCGTCCATAAACCATCAATCACGTTACCCATATCATCCACGGTAATCACGGAAGAGTAGGCTGACAGCGTGACATCGTAGGTTGAAAGCTTCAGCACAAGGTCGTCAAGGTCGGAGATATTGCTAAGTGTAATGACCGCACCGCCAAGATATACGTGGTTCTGAGCGAAGAGACCATTGCCCTTCAGATTCGTCATAGTTCCATCATCCTTGCGGATAAACAAGCCCGTCAAATCTCCGTATCGGCATACACGGTGCTCTGCCTGTATCTCCCACGAATTTACACCTTCGAGCACCTCAATATAGCTTCTTCCCCTAGAAGAGAAGTACATGGAACTCTGCCTCTGCGTGTTGTTGAAGTTACCATACTGGGCAAAGTCCATAAATGGGCATGGGTCTGGGTAAGCATCACTCTTCTTTCCATATTCAAAGATAAACTCACCCTTCTGAGCTGTGACAACTTTCTTCACATAGAAGTAAGAGGTAAAGAAACCCTTGCGGACAATGAAGTTATTCTCATCAAGCGTACCATCGTTGTTCTGAGACGACTTATAGGTATCCCCAAGATCGGCATAGATACCACGGCATATATCACCAACCATCAGACTACCATAGTCATTTTCCTCCAATTTCAGGCTGATAATATGTTTCTGTGTATCAACAGTCTTGATTGTACCATAACCATTAGTATTCCAGTGTTCCGCCTTTGTTACTTCAATCTCGTTAAAGACGAACTTCGGTGCTCTGATGAACTCACGGGCGAAGATACTGTTAAACTCAGCGTCTCCCCGCTTATCTACCTGCGCACCATGACCATATAAACCGCTCTCAAATTCTCCAGATTGTAAACCACCAAGGAACTTCTGAATCTTCTCCCAAGTGATAGTACCCTTGGCGGTGTCATCGTTTATCTTTGAGATGAAGTGCTTGCTTCCCTCTGTTGCGACCTGATTCTTAACCTGTGTAGTTGTCAATCCTGCTCCAGTTCCTCCATTTCCGCTTTGGAGTGATGAAATCTGCTGCTGAATCTTCTGAATGGTTCCAACCTCCTTGTCCTCGCGAAGTGTTATGTCGTATGTCGGAATCTTGCCATCTTCTTCCTTGATCGTGAGCTGGTCGATAGAGATGATTCCTTCGATATTGAGGTCTGTATCATTGAAGTTCATCAGGTCGCCGGCCTTCAGTGTATCGTGCAGACTCTTGATAGTTCCGGTTTCGTCTGCCTGCGCCAGATCGTGCTGTCTTACCATGAAAAGCTCATCAACCTTAGGCTGATAGACATATCTTGTGTAGTCATTCTTATCAAGGAGAGCAATAGCATACTTAAGGAGCTTCAATGATGCGGCATTCACATACGAATCAGGAAGAGTGATTCCGGTAAGAACGAAATGGTCGCCATTCTTGATCGGGTAGTCCTTGTATGGGAACCACAGCTCAAGAGCATCATCCTTGCTCCTCTCAATAGTAAGTCTCCATCTACCATCAACCTTGGTTGAGGATGCCACTTTGAATGTTCGTCCGCCGCACATACCATCCTTCATAGAGATAGAGAAGTCATCATCCTTAAGGTCGTTGATATCGAAGTCGATAGCCTTATTGAGGTATATATCAACATTCTTTACTGTTTCGTTGTCACCAAACCTTCCGTCGTCATTAGGAGCAACACCCTCATCAATCTCATCCACACGCACGCCACCGATTTCCATTTCCTCGATAGTAGGGTAGATTTCAATAACTCCATTCGTCTTATCATCAGTATCAAAGAACTGAGATGCCGAACGGAGCCCAATCTCCTCTATATTGAGAGAATCGATGTATGGTCTATATGGATCAGTAGAGAATCTATGCAGTTTCCCGGTTGGATTCACATACTTCTTTTCCTGTTCAGTAAGCGAGTCGTAGAAATCACTCAGCGATACGTGAGGGAATCCAGGCAGCATAAGCCTGTTGATGGACATATTATTCGGAAGATTCTTTGCGTACTCCTTCATTGATGAAGGAACGGCCTTCTTATTGAGACCGGACGTAATGTACATCTTGGTGTTCCCTGCCTTAACCTGCGAAATGAATGCGTCGAGTTTCTCCTTTGATTCCTCGTCTCCGCTATCTACCTGTCCTCCCTTTAACTCGGAGTAGAACCTGCATTTGCCAGAGCTGCCAGACTGTGTTACATAACCGGTAATTGTAGTCTGAAAATCGAACGTTACCTGAAGGACCCATCCGTTAGACTGCTCCTGAGATTCACCGGAAACGACGTATTTTCTCTTATTCTTGAAATATGTCTCTATATAATCGAGGTCCAGTTCAAGTTCAACATTCGTGCTAGCTGTAACCACTTTCGTGATATTCGCCACGTACTTGACACCGAGGTCCGCATAGTAATGAGAAGGGAGATTCTTCTCCGAACCATAAGCTCTCAGTCTCGTAATGACACTCTGATCAGAATCTGCGTTCTGCACAATCTCGTAGAGTCCCTTGCCGAGACCATATGAGAAGATGTGGCCGGCTTCTATTCCGGTAGTACCGACATAGATGTTTCTTCCTCTGACTATGAAGTTCACATCCCACTTCTCGTTCACGAGTGCAAGAGCATCCCAACATTTCTTCGAGTCGACGGTGATGGACATTGATTCGATGACGTTATCGTCGGTTTTCTCTCCATAAACCGACAACCACTCACTTTCGAGGGCTCCACGCTGCACGGATCGTTCCTTGTTTCGGGAGTAAATCTTCCAAAGACCCGCACCAATCTGCTCGTCGAGGTTCGCCTGGATCCTGTCGAGCAAATCGTCCAAAGTCTGTACGAAGAATGGGAATTTCGGTAGGGAAGTGTAGTGGAGTTCGTTGTCGTTCAATACCACATCGAGGAATTCAGCTCTAGCAAGCTCATCCTGCAATGCGTTGAACTTCACGCTGTCATATACGAAGCCCTCTCCGTATGTGTCGGGTCTGGCCTGCTTATCCTTGCCCGGCTCGTAGTTGAGCTCAAACCGCTCGCCACGATAGAAAAGATAGTCACCTATCTGAAAGTTGATAGGCACTTCATGCTTGAAATTGATAGTCACGAAGCACTCACCCATCCAAGAATCGGAGTATTCCAATCCATGAACGGTTATCTGCTCTCCGTTAACGTCTGTCAGCTTCGAGCCATCCTTATGATAAATATTCCAAGTACTCATGTGTCTGTGTTATCCTAAATTTGAAATCCTGCCCTGCGCATCCATAATTGGCTTGATGTCAGTAACAGGGTCGTTAATCTTGAAAGTAATAGAGAGGACTAGCAAGTCCTCGTTGCCCGGATATCTGTACAGGTCCGGATCAATGCTCTTCAGTCTCACATGCTGCCTTCCAATCTTATTGAAGTCGCAGTACATTTTCATCATACCAGACTTACGGAGATAGTCAATGAAAGCCTTACACTTCTCGTTTGCGCCGAAGGCATCACCCTTGAACAGGAACTTGACCTTGTTCTCGTATGCCGCCATATAGAGACCATTCTTGCCAATATACTCATCGTCTCCATGCTCGTCGTGCCATTCCCTTTTCACAGGTTCCTTGACTGAATCGCAAGGCTTGAACGGACTCTCGCTAACGTACATTCCGAAGTCGGCGATGGAGTCCTTCACCTCGTTCCCATCGCCTTCCTTCTGCATGTATATCCTGAAATAATCTTTCATACCTAAATCAACTATTTATAATTGCAAATATACAAAATAATACATAAATATGCAAGTAATATACGCATAAATATGCGTTAATTGAACTTAAAGTCGTGTCTATCCCTGATATTGACTGGTCCGGTAGCTTTCACGACTGTTCCTCCGTATTGGTAGACGAAGCACTTTGCGGTATCTTCGCATTCAACATGAAGCTCTGCGCCATCTAACAGATTGACAAACACCCTGGAGAACCCCTTGACCTTCAGGTAAAGTGAAGAGCTGTGTCTTACGTATATCTCTCCACTGTCCATCCAGTCATAGTTGATGTTTGCTACACACTCTCCATTGAGGATGACAATCTTTGGGTTTTGGAGGTCAACGTTCTCGTCAACATACACACCATGATCATGAATGACATCACCAAAGTACTTCTTCATATCCTTGGTTGAAGGCCAGTTCTTTCCGATACAGAAGTCAATACCCTTAACAAACTTCTCGACCATCTCATGCTTGGATGAGTTGTCGTGCCACTCGGCGGTCCACTGAGCGCAAAGACCCAGTGAAACCGCCTCGTTCTTCATTCTGTCTGATAAATTTCTTTTTTCAAACATAATTATTTCATTTTTAAAGATTTCGTACCATTGATAACTCTGTTGAAGTTATCGTTATACTCAATGAAAATTTTCTCGATTCTCTCTGCTGCATCTGCATTGCGCAAGGTATTCCGAGCAATAAGGTTAAGCTGAGTCAACTGAGACTTTGCAATCTCGCTCATCTCTGGAAGGAATTTACCCTGCATTTCCCTAATTACAGAGACATCAAGTCTAACCGCGTTAAGATAGGATGCGAGAAGGTCGATTTCTTCCTCATTAATGCCCTTAGTCGAATTGGTCATAGAGGAACTTCCGTTTTCTCTCAAATCAAGTCCCTTTTCCTTTAGAGCATCGAAGATACCGGTTAACTGAGGAACTACATTTTCGCCAACTTGGTAGAGCTTGTCTGCGAAATCATTCATGTCAGTCTCATCAAGTTTACCCTTTTCATCAAGGATTCCCGTAAGCCATTCGAGAGGTTTTTCAAGTGCTTTCTCCATGATTTTCTGAGATACAATATTCTTCGTAACTTCGCGAACCATTTCCTTGACCTTATTCTTGTAAGCCTCAACTGCATCTTCCCCCTTAGTCCATGCGCTCACAACAGTATCAGTCAGCTGATTTCCCCAGCTCTTCATATCGATAGAGTAAACGTCTTTCAGGAAGTCCTGAGCGAACGTCTTAATCTGCAACTGCATCTCCTTGATTTGCTGATCGTAGTCGGCAATCTTATCCTTGTCCGTCTTTTTCTTATCCTCCTCAGCTTGTCTCTGCTTTCTCAACTCGTCTTCCTGAGCGTGGAGTAGGGCGAGCTGATCTGCGTATGCGGAAGGATTCGTCTCCGTCTTCATCACAGCATCATAGGTCTCCTTGCTGTAGTGACTCAAGTTCTTGCCGCCGAAGAATCCCTTACCTGTATCAGTCTTAGAAAAAGCCTCCCAAGCCTTATAGTCATTCTTGACATCGTTGAGCTTTTTAGTCGTATCGGAAGACCTCTCGTAAGAATAGATTCCACCGAGAGTCTTTTCAATAACGGAACTGATATTGCTAGATAGGTTCTTCAATTCATTCAGCTGTCTCTCTGCGAGCTTTATCTGTCTGTCGAGCTTAGCATCATGAGCCTTCGCAAACGCCTTGATAGGTGAGGTAAATATGCCGGTGACACCGGCAAGGATTCCACCAACGTTGCCGGACTCCGCGCTTGTTACCACCTTTGACAGTGAACTTGACATGCCAGAGAATGTCTCGAAGAACGCAGAAGCGTCCTGCCATCCGTCAGACTCGGTATCAACGCCGAGAAGAGAAGCTGTCTCCTTGATGTCATTGAACGCTTCGAACATTCCCTGTACATTCTGGTCGATAATGCTTACTACGTTAGCAAACTTATCAAGAGATTCTTTCGCCTTTGTTCCATCCTTAAACAGAATCTCAGCAGCCTTCATCATAGCCTTTCCACTGGCAATCATACTGTCACCACGCTTGATGAAGTTTTCGTCTCCCATTTTGAGGCCAAGTTCGCGAACCTTCTTGCCTTCAGCAATTTTACTTGCTGCGAGGGTCATCTGCTCGCTGGCATCAGAAATCTTCTGCTCAGCCATTCCCTTTAGACCTCCATTGAGGAAAGTCTTCTTTGGACTCGTCAGCTTCGACAACTGCTCATCAAGCTGCTTGATTTCCTTGGCGTACTCTCTCGCATCGATAGCTCCGTTTTGCAGAGCCTCATTGATATTCTGCCTAATTCTTGCTCCGATAGTCTGAGCCTTGTCCATACCGAGAGATACGATGGCTCCGTAGAAGTTGAGATAATCAGAAGAGTTCTTAAACTTGTCAAGCTTAACCTGACCAATCTCCTTGTCTCTCTGTATCTCGTACCTTGCCTTGATACCAGGATCATTCGTCTTGCTGATAAGTTTATCGTAATCCTGTCGAATCTTAAGAATCTTGTCCTCGTAATCTTCTGTCTTCTCGATAATATCGGCGGCATCCTTTAACGACTTGACATAATTACCACGGAGGAGTTCTGTAATCTTCTTCCACTCTTCGTACTGATTTGGGAGCTTAAGCTTTGCTTTAGCTTCACCATCCGTCATTCCGAGAGAGTTCTGAAGGTTAAATACTTCATGGTAGTGAGCGTAATACTCGTCCATAAGAGACTGAACCTTGTCGTCCATCTGGAATGCGTCAACCCAGGCAGATTCTGCGAAGAACTTACTGCCAGTCTTTTCAAGGAGGCTCTTATACAAATCCCATCGCTCAGACAGTTTGTTCATAGACTCGCTGAAATCAGCCGCCTTTCTCTCGTACTCCTTCTTATCCTTCTCGTCGAAGAGCCACTCTGCAACCTCACGATAGATGGAAGTCTGGAACTTCTTTCTCTCGGTGGTGTTTATACTGAATCCTTCAAGGAGAGAATGAACTGCCTTCTGATAGTCGTCAAGGTCAAGACCGGTAACCTCAGGGAAGAGATTGTAAGTCTTCTTCTTAGCCTCTTCGTCCGGCATGATGCTCTTGTATTTCTGATACATCTGCCTTGCAGACTTTAGGCTGCTGAGACGTTCTTGCAAGCGCTTAAGTTCTGCGTCTTCTTGATGACCGCCCTTATTCTTCTTGCCTGGCTTGTTCGACTTCTTACCCTCACCTGTGTAGTCGTAGTACAAGAGAGTCTTTGCTGCGTCTCTCACAAGAATCCATGCATCACGCTTGCTATTAACGTCTTTCGACTTAGATTTGACAGCACTCTGATACTCGTTGTACGCTGCGTCAATGTCTGATTTTGCGGCGTTCCTGCCACCATACCAGCTATCATCCTTTCCCCATTTTTTTGCAAAGCTTCTGTATTTAGCAGCCACATCTTTTGTTGCCAAACCGTTGAGGCTATTAGGGATTCTTCCGATAAGCTCGCTTGTCATGTTGTTGAACTTATCGTCTGTAGCGAATACCAACTTGATTACTGCCTGGAAGTTTGAGTTAGCGAGCATTCCCTGCAACGTCCTTTCCAGTTCCGGATATTGACGAACAAGTCCCTGCTTAGCATCGTTCATCAATTCCTTAACCTTATCCTGTTCGGCCTTCGTTAAAGGTATGCTTGCTCTAATCTTAGCACCAATCTCCGGAAAAGTATCATCAATGAGAGCCTGCATCTTAGTACGAACCTCTCCCTGGAGCCAACTATCCTTGCCGCCAATACCAAATGCCTGCAATACAGAAGCACGAATCTCGTTAGCTCTATCCTCCGGCACGCCAAGTGTAGAGAAAACGCTATCCATTGCCTGTTCGGCAGCAAGCCTCAGAGTATCATTCTTGCTGATATCACCAAATATATTTTGTATCTGGTCTTTTATCTGATTTGCATTGAATTCTGCGTATTTATCGACAGAAAACGCCTTTTGTCTAGCAATATTCTTATCGACACCATCGGATATGTACTTGTAGGTAAGCTTATCCTTGTTGTCGTAGAACTGATTAGCATAGTCAATAGCATCTTTCAGGTCCCCATAATTGCTCCTTGAATTCAGCTTTGATTTTGAGAGCTTCTCTGCCTCCTGTAGTTTCTGTAATTCTTGATCAAGATATTTCAGTTTCTCCTCATGACTCTTTTTCTCGTCAGCCTTCATCACAAGGTTATTGAAATTGTACGGAGCAAGCTCTTTCAGCTTTTCCTTGTAAGAATCGATAAGGTTATCTATCTCCTTTGCATCCCCGTCAGCAAGAGCCTTCGCCATTCCGCTCGAATTATCCATTCTGAAATCACGGATTTGCTTCAGCCTGTCAGCAAGTTCACTCTGAGACTGCTCGATAGCACGGCTCAATTCCTGGTATTTGCTTACCGCATAGCCAACGCCCATTGTTACCGCTGTAAGAATCAAACCCGGAAGACCGCCAATCATTGCCCACAATGAAGATACCATTGACCCAAGACCCTTACCGAGAAGAGATATTGCTACACCACCCTTATTAGCAAAGTTAGTCCAGAATGTATTCATTCCAGCCTGCGCCATAGCCTGCTTATACATCTCTTTGCTAATTTTGCCAGACAGATATAATCTTTGCAGCTCCGTCTTCGTTATAGCCTTTGCCGCGATGAGAGTCTGCAAATCCTCTTTTGTTATCTGCTTTTTGGTAGCAAGGATTCTTTGCTCTACTGCTGAAAGCTGCTGGCCGCTCAAAGCTCTAGCCTTTATGTCCTGCGCAATCTTCTCCTTATTGGTAAGGAAGTTTGATGCAGCACTGCCAGCCAGAAGAGTTCCCATCTTTTTCATGGCGAACCCCGACATAGCGCCAATAACAACTGGGCTAAATGTATGCATAAGCTGCACGAGGTTCGTTACCTGGTCTAGAATGAACTTAAACGTACCACCAATAACACTTTTACCGTCTGCAAAATCTGCGAGCATGATTTCCCAGGCGTCCTTAAGTTTATTGTAACGGCCGAGCAAAGTTTCGCTCAGCACCTGCTGCATGTTGTAGAATTGACCGCCGGCATCTGTCATCTGCCAGAAGATGGATTTTACGTCGTCAAAGCTTACTTCTCGGTTTGAGATTCTAGTCTTAATCTCTGATGTAGAGACATTTCGACCCTCCTGCTTAGAGTAGAACTGAGAAAGCTTATCGAGCAGAGGAATACCTGCATAGGCAATCTGACGAAGCTCCTTACCATCGAGCCAACCACGAGCCTGAACCTGACCGAACGCCAACGCAATACGATCGAAGCCGACACCTAGACCAGAAGACATATCTGCAAGTCTCTTGGTGGTATCATAAAGCTGGTCGTATTCTACGCCATACGCAGCCAACTGCTTAACGTCTCGGTTCAATTCAGAGAACGTAAATGGCGAATTAAGAGCGAGTTCCTTAATCTGGTTAAACATTGTGTTCGCATTCTGCATATCACCAAGGATGGACTGGAGTGCAATATGTTGCTTCTCCATCTCACCACCAGTAGTGATGATGCTCATCGCGAACTGCTGTGCGCCGAACACAAGACCTCCCTGCAAGAAAAGTGACTTCAAATCCTGCACGGTTGAATTCAGTTTTCCCGCATGGCTATTAGCCTTCTCGAAGCCGCGGACCAGCTGAGACTGGATCTTAGCTCCTGAGTCAACTATTGCCTGCTGACGCTTTCGTTCAATCTCAACACCTCTCTGAACCTCGCGGTTTACCTTCGCTTGCTCTGAAGCAAGGTGGCTTATCGACTGAACTTCACGCCCAGAACCAATACCGCCTATTTTCCCAAGGGATTCAGTATACTTGTCGCCGCGAAGTTTGGCAAGATTTTCTTCCAAGAATCTAATCTTACCTATCGTCTCCTGTATCTTGGCATCAACTTTCGTCGTGTCAATATTAAGAGACTTAGCCTCTTGCCTCTTTCCCCACAGATTTTGCAGAGCGTATTTTAAGGCTTGTATTCTATTCAGAGAGGCATCAATCTCTTTCTGCCTCTGCTTCTCGTTATCCTTAAGCTGCTTGGAATACTCTTTCTCCGACTGCAATAACTCCTTGTTCTTTTGGATGAGTTTGTCCTTCAAATCAGACGTATTTGCAGAATCAAGCTTAGACGCTTCTTTTTGAAGTTCTTTAAGGCGATTTACATATGCCTCTTGCGCACTAATTTGGTCTTTCTGAGAATCAATCGACCAATTTCTATACGTTTCAATAATGCCTTTTCCGCTCTCTAATTTCGACAGCAACTTATTATACTCTTCGAGTAACGGACCTGTTAGAGCCTTGCCATTCATATTCTTCCCGTCAACGCCAGGAGAAATGGAATGTAATTTCGATTGAGTCTCTTTTTGAATGGCAAGATTTTTTTCAAGCTCCTTGTTAAGACCATCTAAAGTCTGCTTGTATTCCTCCAACTTTTTAGTTTCAGACGCAATTTTGTCGGAAAGAATCCTGTCTCCACCAAGCCCTTTGCTATACAGAACAGTTTCGTTAAACTTATTCAGCGCATCAATATCACTGCGGAATTTAGCAACTACAGAGCTGTTTTTCTCAAAAGCAGCTCTCTGGCTATTGAGATTTTGAATAGTACTTTCTATCTGCTTGCGGAAATTCTGCTGCCCGATAGCGGCACTATTCATGTCTCTTTGGTCTTTCATTATGTCGTGCGCACGAGTCTTGTACTCAGACAAATTTGCCAAAGCGTTTTTAAACTCCTGCCCAGTCAGTCCTTTTCCGGAGATGCTACGAATGTCCTCTTTGATTCTCTCTATCTCAGAGCGTACAGCCTCTAGCTTAGAGATATCCTGTCCTAAGCCTATACTTTTATTGGAGAGCGCATTTATGTCCTTTAATAGGATTTCTATATCCGTAAGAGTCCTCTTCTTCTGGTTCTCGCCCGTTTGGATTGCGTTGAGTTTGCTGATGGCTTTCTCATGCTCCCTTTCGAGTGCAATAACTTTCCCCTTCTCTCGGCCATAAGCCTGGGTTGCTGCGGTTGCTTTTGTCATCTCAACGAGAACGTCAGAAATGAGGTTTCGCATCTGAGCTGCGTCGGTCAGCATCGTAGGGTTAAGTTTTGCAGCATTTAGACGGGTAAGGATATTGTCTAGCTCGGAAATACTTCCAGTTAGCATAGACGTGCTGTACCCCTTCTGTGTTCCTTCCGACATCAAATCTCGCATCTTAGCAAGTTTCTCTGTCACGCGTGCAATATCTGCCTCAACCTTTGCTGCTCCACCGGAAAAGGCAGAAAGAGGGTTCTCCTTTTTAAACTGATCAGTAATCTGCTTTACATCACGGAATGTCATTTGAAGAACCTTGGCATAATCCTGCAAAACCTTTGCGCTATCTACGCCGCCACCTCCGCCGCCTTGTGCTTTATTCTGCAATCTGAAAAGCTGATTATTGATATTCTCAAGCATCAGCTCGGCTTCCCTAAGTTTCGAGGTATCAACATTAGGATTCAGTGAGCGCAGCTCTGAAATCTTACTGCGCTCTATATTTATTCTTTGAAGCATATCGAGATAGGAGAGAGCGTTTTTTACCGCCAACTGCAAATCTTTAGCATCATCGCCTTTATCGTTTTTCTTTAGTTTGGTAATCCTTCTGTTTATCTCATTGAGAACATCTGCAAACTCTTTGGCTTTTTCTGCTTGCTCCTTAAATCCAGACTTTTTTGTTCCGAATCCCTGGAGGGCACGAAGAAGCGCGTTCGCAGTATCATCACCAGTCTTAAGCTTGTCAATGATTTTCTGCAACTCCTTGGAGGTATTATCCTTGACACCAAGTTGGAACCACAAGTCACCTAAATTTCCACCTGCCATATCCTGAATATTTTTAAATTAGAGTTTATTGTTTAAGTAATCAGCAAGGCTTATTTTCTTGCCGACGAGGCTTCCCTCATTCTTTTTCTTTTCCATCCATCTGTCGTAGAGGTCATCCATCTCCTTCTTGGTATGCTTCTTCGGACCGCCTTCCTTCTTGGTCTTTGGATAGACGACAAGAGGCTGGTCTGCAACCATGAGGTCAATCTGTGCTGATGAATAGCCCCACCAGTAGTCGTAGGCCGCGATGAAGTACTTACGCTGAAAGAGAAAGCCGAACTTCTCCGCTAGTGAGAAGGCTGCTCCCCAGCTTGTTCTGCTTGGATAGCTTTTGCTTCGCTCCTCGTCATCGTCATCATCACGTCCGTCATCCCGGTCGCTAATATGGTAGCCAGTGAGAATGCGTTCGATGGAATTTTTTTTTTAGAAACATCGAGAACTCTCAGTACATCGGCTATATCCACATCCTTGATGTAGTAGAGCCAGCGCCAGTAGATCCAATACAGAAATCGAATCTTCCAGATGTTGTTGAGGAGAATGCAGACACAAATCTTGACGTTGCGCTTCCATTCGTTCTTCTCCTTAGCCCTGATGTGGGAACACTTGCTCATGGTTCCCTTGCGAAGCCAGCCGAGCTTGCGCTTCTTTCCACGGAACACGAACTCAGTAGGCTCGTCGTGCAGTACGCTGTCGAGTAACTCCTGTAAGTCCACCGAAGGCTGCTCAATTTTCTTTTCTTCTGCCATGATTGTATGCTATAAAATGAAGAAGGGCGGCACGGCTGTTGATTAGCCTGCCGCCCAACGGTTTGTTATCCTGAATCTAATTACCTAAAGAAGCCTTACACGTCGCCAGTTGTTGTGCCCTTAGTAAGCCAAGCGATACTGCGCTTACCTGCACCCTCAATAGAACCAGAGAACTTGAATGCAACTGGCTCAGTACCGGAGTTATCCCACTGCAATGTAGCGTAGAGAGCGATGTTGGTGATAACCATGATGTTCTCCTTCTCGTCGTCAACGATAACGATAGTGCCCTTGATCTTGAACTTCTTAGGCTCTACAGCGATACCTGTAAAGCCGGTAGTAGCGTCGAGGGTAGCGTCACCTGTACCCTTCAGAGTAACCTTGGTCAGCTCTGTGATAGCATCCTCGCCGAACATAATTGTCAGCAAGTCCTTTGCCTTTGAAGGAACAACGAACTCTACATTGAAGTCGCCGAGCTCTGCGGTAGTTGCCCAGTCACCAGCAAGACCGATAACCTTGTAGTGGTTGATGGTTGGGTCATCCATAGTCGCCTTCAGCGAGTCAACGGTAACCGGAAGCTCGACCTCTGGGGTGATGTCAACTGTAGCCTTGCTCAAATCGGTAATAGCCTTTGAGTAGAGCAGAGTCTTAGGACCATTGAAAATGTCCTTCATCTTGTCAATAGTTGTCATAGCCATAATCTAAAATATTTTAAATTGTTATACCTGAATCTTATTTAGTACGTAACCTTCCCTGTATGATCGTCACGGAAAAACCAGCGCCGTCGTCAGACTGAATAGCGATGTTTGGCCTGGTAACGATGATATTGTCTGTAGAAATCGGAAATCTTTCGAGGACCGCCTTGACCTTCTCGCTCATTTCAGCCGGGCTGAATCCATTCGGATTCGCCGAGGAGGCCTTATCTCTTACATACACCTCTATCTGGATAGTGGTAGTATAGTCGTTGTAGGAGCCATCGTAGTTCATCTCGTTATTCCTGATTGTGTACGGAGCACTTACGACGATGTAGCTACCTATTTTGGTATCTACAGCCTTAGGACGATTTCTGGGGTATACCTTGTCGCATATACCCTTTACGGCGTTCCCTAAGTCGAAATATATCTGCTTGATATCTACCATAGCTTACAGTTTGTTAAAGGTTGAACTATTGGCGTACACTACGCAGGCATCGAACATGTCAGGAAGAGATTCGTATGTATTGTAAACAGTCTCAAAGATTCTGTTTTCCTTATCGAATACTGCATATTCAACAGGACATATCGCAACGAGTGCCCAGTCTTTCCCGGTAGATTTCACCCTTCCGATACGACCGTAGATAAGGTTTGGACCCCACTGGTGGCCGCCACCGACTGAACCGGTGTAGCCCTTGTTCTCGCCTCCGTCGTAGTAGAACGGGAGATTATATTTTTCTCCCTCCGCCAGCGTAACTCTCGTTGGTGCCTTTTCTCCCTTTGAAGCGCGCACCAAGTAAATGAGCTTACCTTTGTAATACACTTCTGCATAGAACGAAGTATATGCGTTACCGGTGATATTGTAGAACGTCCTGTTCTCTTTGAAATAGTTGACGGTTCTGTGAGCAAGTTCCTGCATAATCGCAAGCATCTTGTCGTATGCCAGTTTTTCGACCCTTGGCTTAATCTGATGCTCGAACTGCGCTCCGAGAGACAGACGCTTTCCTCTAAAGTATTTCGCCATAATCTAAACCCTTGTTAAGTTCCAATACACGACGGTTCTGTTGTTATCCGGCTCGCAGTCCTTGACCATACCTACCTCGGTATTGTTGCCGACAGTGGAGTAGATGGTGTCGCCGTCAAGAGGACATCTGCCAGCATCCCATTCGTCATATCTGACCGGAATCGATGCCTTCCTCTTGTTCTGGTCGACGTTCTTGTCTCCCTCTGTAGTGGTATCGGTGTAGCTGCGGCCTTCGCCATAGTAGAGAATGATTTCCTTGTCCTCACCTACTGGAGCATCATCATCGGCGAACGGGTCATCAGGGTCGGCCTTTCCGACGACCTTCCTCACGATCTTGATGATGTGAGGGTATCTTGGGTTTCTGATGTTTTCCTTTTCCATACGCCTTATTTGATGATGTGAGGGAGAGGTTCTCCCCAAGGAGAATAATTCGCCCTCTTTACTCCGTGGGAGGTCACCCGGAAGGTGGACTTCTTCTTGAGCATCGAACCAGGCTCCAGCTCCGCATAGATAGCATTAGCCTCTGCCTTCATCTCGCTCCTGTCGTTGTCCGACATGTCATAGCCACCTCCCGAATGAGTCCATCCGTTATCGGAATCGGAGGTGTTGTTCACCTTGCTCGGACCAAGAACAAACCATTTCAGCATGTCGGCATAGGCAAGTCTCACCTTGTCCTTGTCGCAGGCTTCGAGGTCGATGCCATTTTCAAGCTCCCTGTCGTGCATGATGCCCAACAGAGCCTTCATCGGCATCTCGAACTTCACCTTATTAATAAGGTAGTCGTTCACAGTGTAAATGTTCATCTCCGAATCCATAGTCATACAATCTAGTTACGTTAAAGAATTAACCCTTCTGGGTGATGTCGATAATCCAACGGTAAGGAGCATCGAGCATAGCAGGAACAGAAGCGAGGAACAAGTCTGTCTTGAACTCCTGGAACATACCGTTTGCGGTAACCATGTTACGGAGCAGACCGAGACCGTTGTTTGTCTGTGCCCAAGCTACATCCACGAGCTTATTGCCGAGAGTATCGAAGATTCGCTTGTCGAGAATCTCCTTGCGCATAAAACGCAATGGCTTACCAGCAGGGCGAAGAACGACTGTTCCGTCTGCCCAACCACGAATCTCGGTAACAGTTCCGTCGAAGCGCTTGTTGTGCTCAACCTCATCGACAATCTCGATAGGAGAAAGGCCATTGAGGTCAACAACAGACTTCAGGAACATTGCGTTGTTCGGACCGTAGTTCTGCAATACTGCCACAAAGTTAGCGTTCGCCCAGCTCTTGTACAGCTCGGCAATCTGCTTGTTCTTCAAGAATACGTTGTTGTAGTCGTTCTTGGTCATCTGCCATACGAGAGGTATACTGCGGTACTCAATATGACTGTTGCGCCAATCCTCCTCAAACTTACGCATCTGTTCGAGCAAGTCGCAGTTCGCGTCGTTCCAAGCAAGCTTACCTGCCTTCTTGAAGTTCTCAGCTGGAACCTTTGCGTCATACAGAGGCTCCTGGATACCGCGACCAATCTTGTCGTAGTCGATAACACCCTTAGAACTCAACTGTGCTGACATGTAGGTCATGGTCATGTCAAGAGAGTCATACAATACCTGAACCTTGTCGAGATAAGCATCAACCAGGTCTGCATCGTTGCCGAACTCATCCTGGAGAAGCTTCATCTTGTGATAACGCTCTGTCGCAGTCTCACGGAAGCCGTCAGCAGCGAAGTCTGGGATTGAAGCGGTATACCACTCAATACCCTCGTGGTCGTTCTGATAGCCCTCGCCGAGAGGAGCACGGAGGTTCATCAAGGTTGCAGGGTTCAAAGTGCGAAGACGAACCTTGAAGGTTGCGTCGCCATTGTTAGATGTAGGGGTGAGGTTTGGATCAATGTCACCCTGTGTCAGATACCAGCCGTTGTTACAGCGCAATACGCCGTCACGATTGACGAACTTCTGAAGGTAAGTATTGTTACCCTTACCAGTGAAGAACTTCGCAAGCTGCTCGACACCAATATCAATTTTTGCCATAATCCTGAATCAATCTTTTTACGTTATACAATAGGTTAAATGTGCCAGAACTCTGGGTAGAGTGACTTGTTCATCGCCTTGACAGCAGGAGGAACAGGACCCATACGGTCAAGCCACATAACGCAGTCTGGATTCAACATACAGAAGTTGATGTTTGTACGAGGCTTGTGGTACTTGTCGCCGCCGGCATCGAAATAAGGGAAGTCGTTGTCGCTCGGAGCAAAGCAGTTAGGGTTGGTCACCATAGGCAATACGGATTCGCCTGCACTTGCAGCCTCAACCAATACGTCACCTACCTTCAATGTGCCGAGAGCGGCAGAAAGAGTAACCTTCCAAACATCACCTGCGGTGTCGTCAGTCGTAGCCTCAACGGCAGAAACAGTCACACCCTTTGCTTTTGTCTTAAAGTCCTTCTGGCCGATCATGATGGTATCGCCAGGGAACGGAATGTGAACGAAGCCGTTACGAACGATGTAGATGTCTGTGTCTGTAGCCGCAGTAGTAGCCTTTGCTACACCGTATGCCTTCAGAATCTTAATGGTAGCACCAGGACCTTCGTTGCCAGCTGTAAAACCAAGGTCGTGCTCGATCAAGTCACCGGCATAAATCTTAGCCTGACCCTTGAACGGATTGACAAGCTTTCCACCAATAGGTGGGTGAACGAAGGCATTCTTGATGAGTGCCTCAAGACCGGCAAACACGTATCGGGTTCCGCCGACCTTACCTTCTGTCTGAATGATGGTCGCACCGTGGTTCAGCATACCACGAGTACCCATCTGTTCCATGTAGGAAATAGAAGTGTTGTCCATAATCTTTTTACCTTTTTAAAATTGTTATCCTGAAATTACTTCTTGTCTTCACCGCCGTATCTCTTCTTGCGACGCTCGGCAACCTCATCCATGAACTTGTCGTCGTCAGTAGAGCTTCCGCCACCAGATGATCGCTGTCCCTTTGCAGGAATACCGTTTTCACCGGTAGCCTCCTTGTACTCCGCGGTGTAGATTTTCTCAGCCTTAGAAACCAGGTCGTCGATGTCGACATCTTCGTCCGGAATCTCCAGCTTTGCGATTGCAGCATTGAGGAAGTAGTTCTTCATTTCAAGGTTTGCCTTGTCGAACTTATCCTTCAAACCTGCCTTTACTGACTCGATGGTTGCCTTCCTTGCAGCCTTCTTGTCTCTTTCTACGTTAGCCTTTTCGAGAGCTTCGAGTTTCTCAAGCAGCTTGGAGTATTTGTCGTCAGGATCGTCATCCTTGTTAGCCTCCTTGCGCTTACGCTCCTCTTCCTCTTCCTTCTTCTTGCGTTCAGCTTCCTCCTTGCTCTTCTTTACCTCGTCAGAGATATTCTTGTGCAAGTTGCCGTTGATACGCTTCAGACGGTTTGCTAACTTGGTAACCAACTTGGAATTTGCTTCCTCGTCATCACCGAAATCTTCCAAAACATCATCAAGTTCCTCATCGATGGTCTTTTGGCTAAGTTCTTTGAACTTGGTGGTATCAACCTCCTTGTTCACTAATGCTAAGAGTTCCTCTCTTGTCATGTTGTTTGTTGATTTAAAATGTTATCCCGAAAGTGGTCCCTCCACCTCGAAAACGTATAAATATACCTTTTATTTTGCAAATATATGAATAAATATGCAATTATCCAAGAAAAATAGTATATTTGCAGTATTAAAAATGAATATTTATGCAGAAAGATGTATTTTCAGGATTAAAATTGGATAACGGAGAGCCTATTTATACTCAAGAGTATATCCAATCATTAAGAGATACCGACAAGAAGCATCCAGACAAGCTGAAGATTATAGCTCAGCGTGGCGGTCAGGAACGTATGCTGTCTATCGACGCTGACATAAAGATAGTTGGCGGCTCGCGAGGTGGCCCACTGGATGAAGACACTAGAGTGTTGACTACTAGAGGGTTCTTTAAAATTAAGAATCTTAAATATGGTGACACCGTAATAGGGCATGACGGTAAGGGGCACAGGGTATTAGGCCGAATTGATTATCCGGATAGAGATTGCTATGAAATTGAGCTATCAGACGGATCAAGTGTAGTATGCTCGGATGACCATATATGGAATGTGTCTATCGATGGCGACAGGAGGCTTATGCCGCATCTTGCCTGTGAGATAGCAAGTTACATCAATGAAGGTTACCATATCGCTATCCCTTGCGTAAAGCCTGTTGAGCTTGATGAAAGGTTTGGTCTAGCCTCTGTTGCTGAGAGAACTGAATCTTTAAGGCATATCATCGAAACATCAGGCAGGTTTTCTGGAAAATACTGGAAGAAGACTTTCAAGACAAGGAAGAAAGCATGCGATTTCAAGTATCTGGTTGATAGTCTCGGTTCTGTTTGCTACGTAAAGAGGAAGTCAAACAAGAAATGGGAGGTTAGATTCGATTACAGAAAGAAGGAATTAAAGAGGAGGATTGTCAGCTGTAAACCGGTCGGCAAGCGAAACTGCTGTTGCATCGCCGTTGAGAATCCAGACTCACTATTCGTTGTCGAGGACTTTATCGTCACCCACAACTCCAAGTCCTTCTCTTCCCTAATGGAAGTTCTGAAGGATATCAAGAACCCTGACTTCCATGCGACCATCCTGCGAAACGAGAAAGATGACTTGCAGTCGCTTGTAACCGACTCTTATAAACTTTTCTCCCAATTTGGAACTTACAATAAGTCTCAAAATGATATGACCTGGAACTTCAATAACGGAGGATGGCTCAAATTCTCGTACTACGCAGGAGCCTATCAGGACTTCAAGACACGATTCCAGGGACGACAGTATGCTTATGTCTGCATCGATGAGGGTACTCAGTGCCCATACAAGAAGTTCAAGTATCTCTTGACCAACAACCGAAATGCAGCGCATATCCGAAACCGCTTCTGGATCACCTGTAACCCTGACCCGGAATCTTGGGTGAGAAAGTTCATTGACTGGTGGGTTGACGAGAACGGCTACATCATACCGGAACGTGATGGAGTTATTCGATACTGCTTCATGGATGGAGATACACCGGACTCAATCTACTGGGGTGACACAAGGGAAGAGGTGTACGAGCAGTGCAAGGGTATCATCGATAGTCTTTGGAAGGATAGCTACGAGGAGCTTGGATACACAAAGCTCGAAATGTTCATCAAGTCGGCAACGTTTATCCGCGCAGACGTGTCAGAGAACATTAAGCTTATCTCCACCGATGCGTCATATATCGCCAACCTTGCACAGCAGGATGAGGAACAGCGTATGCGAGACCTGGAGGCTAACTGGAACTGGAAAGCTGCCGGCGATGACATGATCAAGATGGAAGACCTTGATGAAATCTACGACAATGCAGAACAGATAGGAGATGGAAAACGCAGAGCTTCTGCCGATATTGCTTTCACCGGCGGTGATAACTTCGTGATGTGGCTCTGGGAAGGATGGCACTGCAAAGACTTGGTTGTGCTGAGGCTGGACCCTAAGACGCTCGTTTCTGTAGTTGAGGCCAAGCTGAGAGAGTGGGGCGTTGAGGAATGTAACTTCACTTACGATATGCAGGGTATCGGTCAGTACTTTAAGGGATTCTTCAAGGATGCCGTCCCATTCAACAACCAGGCAGCACCTATCGCGAGGAATCATCAGGAAGAAGAAGGAATCAAATACCTATATAAGGATTTGAAGTCTCAGTGCGCATGGTTATTCTATAAGATGATAAAAGAGAAGCAGATTTCCATCGACTCGGCCCTGCTTGAAAGAAAGTATTCAGGAAATGGATTTGACAAGGTCCCTCTCAGACAGATTCTTCAGAAGGAGCGTAAGATGCTCCGACGTGACGAGAATAGCGATGATAGGGGATTCAAGCTATTACCTAAGAAGATCGCCAAGAAGTATGTCGGGCACTCGCCTGACTTCTTTGAGTCTTGGTTCTACATAATGATATTCAGTTTAACGAAAAAGAAAAATAAAAAGGTAAAAGGATTATGGATGCTATCAAGGTAAATAATGTAAGGGAGTTGCTCGTAAGGAAGCCATTCTACGAGCTTACTCCTGCGGGGTACATGAAGCACTCGATTGTAAGCGACGTTGTTCCTGACTCTTATGACGGATCAATGCCGGAAGACACTATGTATCGCCGTATCAAGACGCAGGCAGACTTCTTGCGTGAGTACTACCCATCTTCCCATAGGATTATGGACGAGAAGGAATACCCGGACATCTGGAAGCAGAACCCGGAGAACGGAAGATGGTACTGCCAGAAGATTCAGCGTACAGCCTTTGCGTTCCAGCAGCTCATACACACGAAGCATTTGCTTCACCTGACAGGTAACGACGTTCAGTTCGAGCTTGCAGATGGTGATGACTACGAGGACGAGAAGAAGGTTGAGAAGAACCAGAAGGCACTCGATGTCTTCAAGAGGGGCTGGCTTATGCGCGATATGGAGATTCGTTTCTTTGAGGCGGTAAGCGCATACCTGAAGGTTGCAGAATGTGCAATCGTCGGTTTCTTCGACGAGAAGAAGAAATTCTGTACACGAACACTCTCTTATGATCGTGGAGATATTCTGTACCCTCAATTCGATTCGCTCACTGGCGACCTCTTGTGCTTTGCAAGAAAGTATTACGACTACGACGATGAAGGAAATGAGAAGACAGAATATGTCGAGGCTTGGGATAACCAGAAGTTCTATCGCTTCAAGAAAGCCGTCAAGTTAGGAAAGGTAAAAGAGGTAGTGACGAAGATTGCTAGGATTTTCGGAATTGACGACTATACCCTTATTGAAGAGAAGGACCACGGCTTCCAGTTTGTGCCGGTAGCCTATGCTCGCAACGACAACGGACCTTGCTGGTTTATGGTTCAGAAGAACATCGAGGACTATGAGGAAGCATTTTCTTATCTCTGCGAGAACAACAAGGCATACGCTTTCCCAATCCTTACGCTCACTGGCGATGGTGAGGATATTTCTATAACCGGCGACGATATGACAGGCTCTGCGAAGACAATCATGATTACGGACACTAACGGCAAGGCTGAATTCTTGAATGGAACGGATGCCTCTGATGCCTTCGCTACACAGCTCAACAAGTCGTATGACCTCATCTACGAACTGTCATTCACAGTAAAGCCGCCTGAGTTGAAGTCCGGTGACCTCCCAGGTGTAGCCATCAAGCTTCTCTATTCTCCTGCACTGGAGGTTGCAATGAACGATGCACAGGAGTTACAGCCATTCCTGGATAAGATTCTCCGCATCTGTCAGTTCGGTATCGGTACTGATGAAAACTGCGTCGCTACAATGTCTGGGCTTCCAATCAACGCGTGGATAAGTCCGTATGTGCATAGTAATAAAACTGAACAAATTACAAATATTGCCACTGCGGTTCAGAACGGATTCCTCTCTAAGCAGACGGCTTCAGAACGCTGCCCTGACTTCCCTAAGACCGCTGAATATGAGCGTATCATGCGAGAGAAGAAGGAGGAAGACCAGCAAGACCTCCTTATGGATATGCAACGTGCGGATAACGAGACCGAGAATGCTATCGAGGAGCAGAAAGCTACAGCTAAGATTAACGGATACTCAGCCTCAGTCAATACCGGTAACGGAAGGAAGCGTGGGCGCCCAAATAAATTTAACACTGATTCAAACGGAAACAGGTTAGGGGAGTCACATTGGGACGAATTCAACAAGAAGCATTAATAGCCTATGGATGAGTTAAAACGTTCTGTCGATTACAGCAGGAAGCGCTTGCAGGCAATCCGAAACTGCGAGAGCCACATATCAGATACTCTCTGGAAATCGACACAGAAAATAATTGCCGCAAGTAAGCGATACAGAGGTGCGGGCAGGCTCACAAACGAGTCAGCCCTGCTCTCTTACGCCAAGAATGTTACCGCTGATGCTGAGGAGAGTATCAATAGCTACATCTCTGCTTACTCCAAGGCTTCGTGCAAGATTCTCGGGATTGACAGCGAGAATATAGAATCATTTCTCGTCAGCGACATCTACGGAAAGACGACATCCGAAAGAAACGCCGTCTATCTCGGAAACTTTGCAGAAGACATCGTGAGGATGATTAAGGCGGGAACCTTGATGGGATATTCTGACCAGCAGCTCCTGTCTTCCATCCGCACAGGCTACAAGGACCCATATCACACATCTGTAATCACCAAAGCGAAGAGAAAGGACATCAACATCGATGTTCCTTCTTACGGAAAGGGATACTACAAGAATGCCTATCAGAATATCGTAAGAAACGCTTCTCAGGTGATTGCTTTAGCGTGGGGACAGGCAGAGCAGGAGTATGGGCAGGAAAGTGGAGCAGTTGGATACTTCGTTCACAGAGGTTCATCATTTCCTTGCGAGGCTTGTGATAGCCTTATTGGATATATTCACAAGATAGGAACAATGGTAATTCCCCAACACATAAATTGTGTCTGCCGTGCCGAGTTTGTTTATAAAAAATAAGTAGTATGATAAATTCTGAATTAAATTTTACTTTAGAAGAGATTCTTCCGAAGTTCCAGAAAGAATTCCAGGAGAAGATAAAGCACTCTGTAGAGCTGCTGAGAAAGGCGGAGAAGCTTGCACTGGCATACTCGCCTAACGAAGGCTTCTATCTATCGTTCAGCTCAGGCAAGGATAGTCAGTGTCTTTATCACATTGCCAAGATTGCAGGCGTGAAGTTCAAGGCTCACATGGGGCTTACGTCCGTCGATCCACCAGAAGTAATCAAGTTCTGCCGCAAGCACTATCCGGACGTAGATATGATAAAGCCGAAAATCAGTATCTATAACCAGGCCCGTAAGAAAGGCATGCTTCCGACAAGACTGATACGATGGTGCTGTCGAGTCTATAAAGAAGGTATTGGCGCAGGTAACGTGGTTCTCATAGGCATTCGCCACGCAGAAAGCAGACAGCGTTCGGGTAGGAGTGAGGTTGAGATTACCAACCATAAGTACAGCGGCTCCCTTGAAGGTCTTGATGAGTTCCGTGATAAAAGGAATGGTCAGAAGCGTGGCCGTCCAACCCGGTGGGGCATCCACGAGATTAACATCACCAATGCCAGTGATGAGCGTACCATCGGCTGTATCCGAGGCTACGAATCGCTCCTCATCTCTCCAATCATAGAGTGGACAGATGATGATGTATGGCTATTCTTGAATACACTCGGCATCAAGCATTGTAAGCTGTATGACGAGGGCTACTATAGGATTGGCTGCCTGTGCTGCCCTATTCACAACTATAAGCAGAAACTCGCCGAATGCAAACGCTATCCGCATATCTATAATAGTTGGATTAAGGCCATCAAGGATATCCAGGCTAGCGGAAGGATGATAGACGAAGGATTGTCGCCGGAAGAAGTGTTCGACTATTGGATATACGGCAAGTCTATCAATGTATGGAGAGAACACCGCAGGCAGCAAACGTTGAACTTTTAAATATCAAGATTATGATTGAAGAAACAAAAGGATACACGTTATCCGTCGATACGTACAAGAAGGCGAAGGCTCTCAAGATGAAAGACCCTCGCTATTACATCTATGCAAGCCTCCGTGGCTCAGGTATGCCAATGAGGGATTGTTGGGCAATCGCCTTTCAGGGAGAAGGATTCAACTGGGAGAAGTCTTTCCTTGAAGGAGAGATGAACAAGCTCGAAGCCCAGGAGTCCGTCCAGAAGAGAATCGCAGAGGTGCAGGGCAAAAAAGCGAAGAACGAGAGCGCCGATGAGCTTTCTCCTGAAGAGTTGGCAAAAGCTACTTCCAAGGAGCAGATCCTCACAGACCTCGTAATTGCCAGACGAAGGATGAAAGAGGGCACAAAGGAGTGGACAGAGCAAACTCGCCTCATCGCTGAGTATGCCAGAATTAAGCAGGATGAACTTCAGACGGAAGATACGACTTGTCATTTTTACCTCCCAATAAATTATCCAACCGGTAAGAATGACTGTTTGTTGTTTAAAAATGGACTCTGTAAGGGTGGAAAATAGTTAAATTCGTGTTAAAGTAACTTTGTTTTACTAGAATTTCAGCAAAACCAAGTACCTTTGCAGGCGAATAAATGTTCACAGATTCTTTCTGCGAATCATAATTCAAAAATTTTTTGGTTAATAAGAGGGGCAGTGTCTTCACAGATACTGCCCCTCGCTTTAATATATAAAGTAGAATAAAAATATAAATTCAATCAGGGATACTTCTCTCCAGTGATGAGCTCAAGCGCAATTCGCACCTGATCTTCAAGCATATCGTCATTAAACGTAGGAAGAACGCCGTATGATGGCAGTTTCTTCGTCTCTGCGGCCTCCAAAATAAACTGAAGTGCCTGTACTAGTGAAGTATGGTCTTGAACGACCTCAAGCAATTTATCACTCATCCTTGCCTCCTTCCTTCTTAATCTGCTCTGCCATCTCAAGAAGAGTCTCGGCGTGCTTATCGCGGTCGATGACTTCCTGTACGGCCTCATCGCTCTCCTTTCGAAGCTGCTCTTCTGTCTTACCCTCGTCGGCAGCAGCATTCATCCTCGCAGACTCACGGGCAAGGTATTCGTCACGAAGCTTCAACTTACCTGCCGTGTATTCTGCATCGCCAGGCAACGATGTATCCGCATACATAAGCTGGGCAAATGCCTCGATGATGTTTCCATCATCCTTGGAGAACTCATAATGGTCTCCTACAGCCACAGGAACACATTCATCGAGTGCAGCATACATGGATGTGCCGATAGAGTACTCGATTCCCCATGTGCCGGCAATGTTCGCAATCTTGATGAAAGGCAGCGAGCCTCTCTGTAAATGCTTCTTGATCTCAGCAGGGATATCCTCTCTGAGGGAAGCAACTTCTTTCTTAGACAAGCTCTTGCTGAACTTCAGCACGGTGAAGTGTCTTGTCTTGATAGTCTTTCCAAATGGTAACGCCATGATAACAATATTTTAAAGTTCAACTTTTATTTCCTTATACTCGAAACTAATGCAAGATTGATTCTCCTCAGAAGTAAACCTAATCTCATTAGGGTCATTGCAACCCCCATTCTTGAAGAAGAAACAATCCTTGCAAGTGTAATCAGTCTGCTCCATGTTCCTTACGTTTTTCGATTTCCATAATGGTAAGGATAGAGTAGTTAGCCAAGTCATAAAGACTATCAATCATACTCTCTCCTTGAACTTTTGCGTCATTATTACTGATAGAATCGATGCGTTCAATCTTTTCTGCAAGATGTCCGTAAGCATAGGTCATTCCGCATTTCTTAAACAGCTTGCTGAAACTGCTTCCGTAGTCGGAATTCTTTTGCTTGTAGATATCGCACATCTTGTCGGTGATTTCCTTAAAGCGGTCAACATCGGTCTTTTCGTTTGCATTTCTGTTTGCAGATTCGTTTGCGGAAACTTCATCTGGATAGAACATTTCGTATCGGCTAGACGCACCAAGCAACGCCTTCATTGTAAATGAATAGGAACAATCGGTTAAAATGTAAACCTCATTGTCATGAATCTCAAATCCCTTAACAGTAAAAACATGTATCTCTTTTGAGTTTAAATCTGCGTAAAATAGTTTGTCACAACTAGCAACAAATTTGAGACCAACCTTAATATCTTCTTTCTTAATCATAAGCTATTTCTTAACTAAACGTTCATAATACTCCTTACACTTTTTGTAAGCCTCCGATTCAGACAATGCCATAGCATCATCAAAAGAAATACTTTCATCCATCAAGAACAATCTAACGTTCCTCTCACCAAGCTTATGTAAGTCTCGGTTAATATAATGCGAGAATCCGATTTTTGAAGCCTTGGCAGTATTCTTTGCTTGGAAATAGAATTCATCATGCTCATCATAAAATGTTCCTTCCTCGTACACCTCGCACATCACACCTTTTTTACAAAGCTCTGTGTCGTGATTTGTTTTGTCAAGCTCGTACACGTTAATGCCAGTAATGGTATCTATCTTATCGTGACTTCTCCATCCATTCTTTAAAACCTTATAGCAGTAATTCCTCATAAGCTATTCCTCCTTATCTTTTAGTTCAACGAAATCTCCAATTCCCAAACGAGCCTTGTTGATGCAAGACGCAATCCAACCCATCAGATAGGCAGAAGGCTCGCCGCCGTGTTCCATGCCAATAGCATCCTCAATGGCATCGCAGGCGTGAGAAGCCTCATGACAGCAGTAATCCATTGACATATCCTTCGAGCACTGAAACGAAACAAGAACGCCACGCCGCATGTCGCTCTTTCTTACAGCTTCGTCATAAGTAACGCCGCCGTAATCCCTGTCAGGAGCCTTGCAACCATCAAAGCAGGAATCTATCAGCTCCTTAAGATCCTTTCCGATGTGTACCCAAAGTTTCAATGGGTAGATTCCGTTTTTGTATTCGTAATATCCTTTCTTCTTCATATCTCAACTATTTCTTGTTATACTTGTGTCCGCAGTGGAACATATTGCACAGATTGCACCTGTAGACAGTCATTCCCTGCTCAATAAGCTTCGGATGTGTCTTCAGAAATTCCCAAGCATCATCCTCTGTCTCATAGGCGACCTTCGCCTTCCAGGAATGAACCTTCCTGGTCCAATGCTCAGGATCCGGCTTGAACGGCGGAACCTTGTTCGGATTGTGATGTCTTCTCATAGGCACTTGAATGAAACACTGTTCAACGTCCTGTTTACCGCAATCTCCCTCTCGTTCCACATGGTCCTCATGCACTCCAGGGCATCCTCGCGTACAGCAGTCATAATCTCGCTCATCGAAGCGGTGGCCGGAACAATGTTCCCGTCAGCCTTCTTCTTCGTGATACAGGAGATAATCTCCTTGATATATTCCTTGTCTATCATGAAAATCTGTTTTAATGGTGGCCGCCGACCGTGGAAGGGACTCGAACCTCCCGTCTGCCCGGACTTATGCCCGAAGGCATGTCCCACCGCCATGCGGCCACCGGTATCGTTAATCATCAGGCTGAATGAAGCTCTCCGGCTGCTTGATGTCCTCCTCGCCACGCATAGGAGCCTTCACGTCGTTGATGAGAAGCTCCTGCTTCAGGTCAATCATCTGCGCTCCGTACACCTTGTACGTCATTCCGCCTGGAGACCTCTTCTTGAAGAACCTGTACTTCTCGCTCATGTCCCTTCCGAACTTCTGGATTGTAGGGATATCCTTCTCCTCGACATCGTTGACCTTACAGAACTCCACGAACCTCTCGTACATCTCCTTTGCAAGCATGCATTCCGAAATCTCACCCCTCGCCTCCGGACTGTATCTCATTCCGTACGCCCTTATCCAGGCATAGATAGGGTTGCTTCCGAGAAGGGAGATAAGCAGCTGTCTCCTGCTGCCCTCCGCTGCCGGGAACCTGTACTTCCTGTTCCTCAGTTCCATCGCCCCGCGGAATATCCAGTTGAACACTCCGCTCAGCTCCTCACGGATGATCTTGCTCGCCAGCTCCGGGTCCTGCCTCTCCTTGGGGATGGTGACATCGAAGCTCACGTACTGCAAGCGCCTGATGAATCCGAGCGACGCATCATCGGGGAACGGAAGCTCGTTGAGGTTGAAGATGAGGTAGGGGATTGAGTTTCCATCAAGGATATCCCTGCCCAGCTTTCTCATCGGAACAGGCTCACCGCTCACGAGCCTCTTGAACATTCCGGTGTTCTTCCTTCCGAACTTCTTCGGGTCGGAATCGGAAGACCAGTTGAAGATGGCGTTCCTGATAGGATACCTTCCTCTCATTCCCTCGTCACCGTCGGCAGTGAGGTCGGCGTAGTCCATCTTGCTTATCCTGTCCTTTCCGAATATGTTGCAGGCAACGTCGAAGATGACACTCTTTCCGTTGGCTCCCGTACCGATGAGCAGGAGACAGAGCTCTATCTTCGATGATTCCTTTCCCTCGTACGGATTGTATGCAGTACCCCTCTGGATGAGTCCGAGTCCGAGGAACATCTGGAGGATCATCCTCGATGTCCTGTCCGGAAGGACCTCCTTGATGAAGTTCATCCACCTGTCACACTTCGCCTTAGGGTTGAAGTCATAGGGATGGTAGTAGGTGACATGGTACTCCGGAGAGAATGGCATCACGTTCGGATTCTGCAATCCGCTTCCGAAGTCAACCACTCCGTTGGAGAAGGCAACTATGTCGAAGGAAGGCCTAAGTATGTTGTAGCACTCTATCACCTCCATGAACGACTTGTTCATCACGGTACTCTGACCGAGCATAGGAGCAAGTGCGAGGTCGAGAAGCAACAGCTGGTAGGCCTGTTCCAGGACTATCTTCGGAACCGCCTCGTATATCTTTCCGTTGAACATGTAGTACGAACCTCCGTAGTACTTCACCGGAGCCTTCTTCGCAAGCATCCTCATCGACCTGATGAAGGAGGACTTCATCTTGTTGTACTTCTCCGAGTTTGCCTTGCCCCAGTCCTGACATCTCAGCATGTCGAAACCGTACTCTTCACGCCTCGAAAGCTCCAGAAGCTGGGCGTGCAACGTGTCTATAGCTATACCATTTTCCATTTATGCACAATAATAACATTAATTTTCCGTTATTGTGTAGGGTTAACCCCGATAAACAGGGGCTTTCAGAAAGATATACACGTCTCTGATCACCCTTACAACAAGTCGACTCTATAATAATACGACAATACAAAGATACGAAAAATATAATGAATATATCCTATAACCATAGTAAATAAAGGATATAAATATACATTATAGTAGTACATTTAATGAATAATAGATATACATTTATGGTTTTGCTCACCAAAGTAAGGATTAATGTTGCCAAATGTTAAAAATAGGTGAGTGTATGAATATGCACAAATATACTTTCTATAGTAAAAGTAATTAAACCTTACAAGTAGGTCAAAAAATCGGAAGAAAAAATTTTTAGATGAGGTGACTACCGCGCTGATTTATGGATATTTAGGGGGTGTGGGGGGTCTGTTTTGAAAAGATAGGACAAAATGAGTTAGTTTATATAGTGTAAACGAACGTAAAACACTCATTTTAACACATTTTAAGAATATTGGTTTATAATATCCTAAAATTCTTGTAACCCTCTAATTATCAGCCAATTACCTTATATTTTATTTCCATACCTTTGTATATTATTTCACCTTTATTTTACTAGCATAAACCAACACAAAAACGCTATAGTGTAAAATTACACTAACTAAATAACTGATTATTAGGTAGTTATGAGAATTTAGCTATTTTCTAGAATTTACCCCTATTTTGTAGTGTATTATTACCTAGAATATGTTATATAACATATAATTAGTACTATCTTATTACCTATTTATTTATGTTATAAAGCATATATTTTGTTATATATTATTCTAGCTATTTTCTGACTGGTTGCCTTTCCGATACGTACCATATCAGAAAACAGAGTACAAAGATAGAAGGCTATATTTTGTAATACCTATTACATTCCCCGCTTTTGATGATACCGCTCAAATTTGCGTTTTAAGACGTTTTATTATTGCTTACTTACTAACTATCACAAAAGCAATAAAGAGCCCTTAAACGGCAAATAAAGGGCTTTTTAGCTATATTCCATAGCAGAAGACTATAAAGTATAAATGCACCTAAATACAAGTAAGTTATAAAAGAGTTAAAAAAACATAAACCATCAAACATTTTCGGAATTATTTACAAGCATTTAAAAGATTGTTTGTACCTTTGCAGCAGCTATTGGAAGATAGCATAATGGTACCTAGGTGTAGGTGCGCGGTGCGACCCCGTACAACATATTGAAACAATTCATATTAATGCCCGATTGCAAGGGGTTTAAATAAGTGCTAGTAGTTATTATGAAGACAAATGAGCAGATTGAGAGTGCAATCATTTCAAAGTTCGCTGATGATGTTTTAGGCGTTTCGGGAATTAAAGAGGAACACGTTAACAATCAGTTAGCGGTTGCGGATAGTGAGTTATCAATCGCAGCAGCAAAGAAAGCAGCAGCAGCAGCAGCATATAAGAAGGCAGAAAACGACTACCTTTTGCGCACTAATTTAGGAGATATTCAGACTAATATTCTGCAAAGAGCAGTCAGAGAGTTTTCAGACTTAAAAGAGGATTTCGATTTTCTTGTATGGGTTGCAAAAAATCACAAGCTGCAAGAAATTTCCGATATTTGCACCGATACAGAAACGCGTTTGCTTAGTTTTCTCAACAATTTGTATGCTACCTATATAAGCGGTAAAAATGCAGCTAGAAAGGCAGCAAGCGAGAAAAAGGCAGCGAAGGCAGCAGCGAAAGCGAGATTAGAGAATGCAGATACGAGCGCTTTATCTGATAGTGAATTTGAAAAAATGGTTGCAAAAATGCGAGAAGACCGTGAAAAATCAAAGAAAGCAGCAGCAAAGTAACAATAAATAAGGTAGTGGGATTTTTCCACTACCTTATTTTTCGTACCTATATTCTAGAAAGATTTTTCTAGAATATTTTTTTTTAGATTTTATTTTTCAGAATTGTTTCAATAATATTTTTATCCCTGGATAATTTTTCAGTACCTCATCGTGGTTTGCAGGGTGGCAACGACCTAGAATTTTCTAGGCGGCAGTAATCTGAAAACGTAACTTGCCAGCTAGATTTCTAAGCGAGAAATTTAGCGAAACATACGAAATATTTTTTTAGGCGGCACAACTGGGGCGGTCATCCTCAGACGTACCAACTACCGGCGGCGAGCGGTGTCTCTCCGTGATACGTGAAACAGAATATAAGAGACTGAGATTTCTGTGGAGCGTATCACCGGAGCGGACACAGGGAGCACAGGCACAGGAGCGAGAAGGGTGTAGCACCAGCAGGACGAAGCGACCCCGCGACGATTGAAGGCTAACCGACGGCAAGGGTACGAATGGAGACAGAACGAAAGTTGTGCGATACGGGCGCAGTGTGATTATAAGGCGTACCGGGAGAAATTAGAAAGAAATCATAATTCATATTCTACCGGTTTGGAATTGTCCGGTCGGGCTGGTTACCCGAGAATCAATTGTGTGTGCAATCACGATTTGCAGCGTATCAAGGCGCACACTATCCACGCTGACTGAAATCGGTTGCTTGTCATCCGTGCGAGATTTATCTCCTCAGAAACAAACAAGCTGCTGGCAGAAGCATAAAATCTGTAGGGTGTGAGCCACGTAGTTAAAACGATAAAGATAAAACGTGGTGCAAAGATGCACGTCCTGGCTAACGGGGCGGGGAGAAATCTCCGCTCTACAATTATCAACCATTTAAATATTTTAGATTATGAGTACATTTGTTACATGGCGTACCGTTGAGAATAACGGTAATTCAGAGAGTGTTAGTATTGCACGTCACACAACAAGACAGGCAGCGATGAGCTACCTTGAGAAGATAGCAAAGAAGTACAAGACCGAGGTAAAGTTCCTCAAGGGAACAGAATTCGGCGGAGATCCTGCAATATGGGCGTGGCACGTGCAAGTTGGTAACGTGACTTACGCGAACACTGAAGAAGGGTAAGCCTAAAATCTCCCTACGCTTGTAGGGAACAATAACCAAAATTATTAGAATTATGAGTACGATATCATTAGATTGCAGAGGGAGGAGAATGATGGAGCTGTATATTGCAGACTTACAGACAATATACAGCCACGTAGAATTCATGAGCTACAACGGAAAACGACTTACCGTTGCAGTTCTAGCCTAAAAATCCGTAGCCAGTACGATAATTGTCGTGTGTGGCTACGGAACAATTACCAATAAAATTAGAATTATGACAGCGAGACAGATTATTTATTCAAGTACGATAATTGTGCTTGGATTTATTCAGAGTGTGCCGGCATTTGTCATGCTGGCAAGTACGAATATTCTGATAATTCTGCTTGGAATTATTTGGGGTATTCTGCTTGGAATATTCTGGAGAAGTACGATAATTGGCAGGTGGTTCTTCAGGGAGCTGTGGAGATCTACGCTCCGCTTGGAGAATTTCATACTGCCTGGAGTTTAAGAAATTTGGAAAGTACGATAATTGTGCTTGGAAACATTCAGCCTAAAAACTGCCCGATAGATTTGGGCAGTACGATAATATAACCAGTTAAACAAAAGAATTATGGAAAAGTATATCGTAAGAAAGGGCGTGCTATCTGCCGCGCTCGTGGCTATCGTAAGTTTCGTTTGTGGTTTCATTGCCATCGTAGGATTTGTGCTTGGAGATTTTCAAGCCGTTTTATATTCTGCGGTTCTTGAAATGTGCGGTCTGTTTATTATCTGCATAATGATAGATGCCATCCAGCAGCAGATAGAGGATATCTGCGACTAGCCAAACTTGAGAGGAGTTTCCGCTCCTCTCTTCTATTAACCAAAATATTAAGAATATGTACAAGACGATAACAAAGGAATTAAGCAAGTGTGAGTTAATTGATATCATGATGGGCATGGACTGCGAGGAAGATATGTGTACACACACATCTATCCAGAGAGTTTTATGTCCTATACAGGCGTGCGATGAGTTCGGCGGCGATCCTGAGGATTCACGTTCTCTGCTGCCGGGAACATACCTGGCAGTATATCATGACGAGATGGAGGATGAGCCGTTTCCTATGTTCGCAAAGATTTGCGCCCACATCATTACAGATGAGGACAAATGTCAGATGCTCATGAACGGAGACGGCTGTATTCTGATTTTCCTGCTCAACAAGTACGAGTAGCCAAAAATGTGCTCAGGCATTTTCCTGGGCATACTATGTAGAACCATTAAACAAATTGAATTATGCAAGACAGAAAATCACAAAAGAACTTCGAACGTGCATTGCTCCACGAGATGGAGAAGATCAAGATTGCTGCACGCCAGTGGCACAACAACAATACTAGAGGCTACAGAGATTATCGTAGCAAGGAGGCTATCTCCAAAAGTTTCTCGGAGATAGCGGTGCTGTGCATGGGCTAAAAAATGTGCGTGGCAGTTGTCACGCATACTATTCACCAAAAATTATAGATTATGAAGAAATTAGAGAACCCAGAATGGCAGGAGCGCATAGAAGATTTGCGTATCAATATTCTGCCTAGATTGCAGAAGATTCAGCGTAGCACGTTCGGCATCGAGTTTTTCAACCTAGAAGTAGGTGTAGGCACTAGCGGGCGATACATTTCAGTGTATGCTTCCATAATTATTGACGACGAGGTGCTAGACAGTATTTCGCTGCATTTGTCTATTTTTGACAGCCGTGAGGAGATAGAGTCCGGGTGTACCAAACTCACGGACTTCATCAAGGAGTACACAGCCTGAAAAAATGAGGGAGTTTTATCTCCCTCTACTATAAACCAAAAATGTAGAATTATGAGTAAATGGGTACAATTTTATCACAAGATTAACAAGTTTGACCTTGTAAACATGAGATTCACCGAGGATTTCAGTATCGTGGAAATGACTGGTATGGATTCTATCTTGCCAGTTGATGGCAGATTGAGTCTGTCATCCATACGAGCAGAAATTCAGAAGCATATCGAGAGCATGAAGAAAATCGAGGGTTTCGACCCTTGTGCATTCTCCATTCTCACCGGTCCTACGATTCTGTGTGCTTCAGAAAGTCCGGTGTACAATCTCTAGCCAGAACTGGGCAGTACGATAATGTGCTGCCTGCTATTAACCAAAACAGAATAAATTATGAACACATTTAACACAAAGGAAGATGGTACGCATTTGTACCGGTTCTGTTACGTAGAGCCTATCATTGACATCTACGCTTACGACTTGGAGCAAGCAATGGAGCGTTATCTCGTGTATTGCCAAAAGAATGAGTTGTACGGATTGTACGATTACGAGGCTGACGACGATGATGAAATGCACTGCTACACAGACCCAACAATGGAGGACCCTGATTGCTATCCTGCGTATATACGCATTGACTACCTATCTGTTGAGGAAATCGAGGCGTGCGTTGATGCCGGAGGTCATCCGTTTCAGGGAGGTTGGAGAAAGATAGCCTAATCAAATGTAGTCCTCCTATAGGGCTACACTTCTATATTAACCAATAAAATTCAGAATTATGACAGACGGAGACAGAAGATTCCTTGCCAGGCTCGTAGCGAGCCACAAGGAGGTGATAAGTGAGGAGTGCAAACGTAAGAATCTCGACAAGAGCGAGTACTACAGAAGAGCCGCTCGTGTGGACAAGAAAGCTCAGGAGATTGAGCGTTCCTGTATGCGCCCTCGCAGATTTTAGCAAACATTCTGTGCAGTCTATCTGCACAGAAACCATGTCAAACCAAAAATAGAATAGATATGGAGTATATAAAGAGAACAGAGAATAATACGCGCGTTGACGTGTATTTCGATGGAGAAAAGTATGTGTTCATCAACGCATTCCACGGATGTGTGGCAGTTGCGAGAAGAGAAGGGCTCGTTGAGTTCTCTGATGACGGATACATGGCTCACGTCAAGTTCAAGGTCGAGAAGACGAGATGCACCATCAGTAAGAGAACTATAGATGGCGCCATTCACAAGATGGAGAACAGATACATGAGCACAATCGTTGAGTATGAATGGAAGGAGGTTGACAGAGATAACCTGCCTTATGCTGTGAGCGTGAAAGTAGAGGATCGCTAAGCCAAAAATCCTGCGTGGAGACACGTAGGAGCTATTATTAACTAAATATTCAAAGAATATGAGCAAAAGTATAGAATCTATGTTGTGGGATTTTATTGTTGATAACAATATCGCCACAGAGGACGAGGTTAGACTTGTCTCGGATATAAATGGCTTGAACGAGGAAACGATGACAGACATTATTTATGCCAAGACAGGACTACGCAGTTACGAGCAGTGTAAAGATGAAGGCTACTCCGGCACAGATGAGCTTGACAGCTATTATTGTCTTGACGAAGAAGAAGACGAAGAAGAGGAAGAGGATGAGGATGAAGAAGAGTAGAATTTGCCTAAAAAGGTGCGCCCATGTCTGAGCGTGCCTTCTATTGTTTAACCAAGATAAATTATTTGAATTATGGCGAATAAATATCAGATCACAAACCAGAAGCAGCTTCGTGAAGCATTCTGGCAGTTTTGTGACGAGTGTGGTATCGACTACACTGGCAAGAAGACAAAGTTCAACCTTGACTTGAACATGACTTTCAATGACTGGAAGGACGGGCTACAGAAAGATGGTGTGATAAGCGACAAGCTTTGTTTCAGAGCTCTTCTGTATTAAGCCAAACCAATCCTCACTCTCACGGGTGGGGATTTCTATTAACCAACAAACAGAATAATTATGAGTGAATTAGAGAAAATCCTGAATGACGATTTGCTGAAGTGTGAAATTGTAAATTCAGCAGAGAACGAGGTAAGGCGTGTTGATCTCATCAAATGGACGCACGACAATACATTTTCCATTGCCGAAGTACACAAGAATACAGGCAAGCTTGAAATATCAGACGTTCCTGAAACTGACGAGCTTGAAGCGCACAACTATTTCTACAGAAATTATGGTGACAGTATCTTGTTTGACTAAAACTCCCCACGATAATGTGGGGAACCATTATCAACCATTTAAACAGATGAATTATGGAAAAGAATATTGTAGAAGTTGTTATGAACAACAAGGGTGAAGTTATCGAGAAAGTAGCCGATTATATCGGTGCGGCAAGTTTTGCCGCGGTTATCGAGGGCCTCTATCGTGAGTGTCTTGATGAATTCGATGACGCAGAGGATCTGGAAGAATACATTGCAGATATGCTTAGAGAGAATATCCAGTCCCTTGCGTGGGAGTTTACTCACAAGGTAAACAGAGAGATGAAGAAATACCTCCATCTTAACGACCAGCGCATGGATGGTAATTTTGCCAATCTGTACAACGATTATCCCAGACACGTTACAGGTACGTTCTGGGCGACGGACTACGATGGCGACGATTACTACGATTTGTATCCTGCCATGGTAGTCAGACTTGATGCCGCAGAAGAAAGCGAGCAGGCTAACAAGGACAGAGAATATCTCGAAGAATGGTATTTCAAGGCGTTCGGCACGTACAACATCAAGTACAATTTCGGCAATTACCTTGAAGAGGTTCACTCCATGATGGAGGAAGATTACGAGGAAGCCTAACAATATCCCCTAGCATGGGGATATTCAATGTTAAACCATTTAAATGATATTAGATATGAGTTACGAATTTGCAAAGAAGGAAATCGGTGATTACAGAATCACCATTTACCAGGATGAGGATGCCGAATGCCCTTGCACAGAATGGGATTTGGTGGGAGTTTACTTCTGGGACTATTCCGACAACGGATACAATATAGGTCTGTCTCGTGGTTGCAGCAGCGAAGTTGACGCTAAAAATGCAGAGGATGCATTGAAGGATCTAGTCTGCAAATATGTGTCACAAAAGAAGATTATCGACTACATCAATAGTGAAAACGTCGATAATTACCGTATGCGCTATGACAAGAGTGACCGCATGTGGTATCTTGAGAATCTGTACAAGGGCGAGTGGTACAACCACGAAGAGTTCTGTCCGAGCGACTTGAAGAGATTCGACTATAGAGAGGAGCTTTGTGATATCCTCGAAGAGGACGATTTCACGTATCTTCTGCATGACTGCAAGGATATTGCATTCTACGAGTGGTCATCTACTGGCTACAGTCAGGGAGATTATGTCAGCGGATATGCCTACTGCGACAAGAAGCGTTTCTCCAAATATTGTGACACTAATACAAAAAACTGGAGAAAGCGAGCCTTGGACTTATTTGAGTATGAGGTTAAGTGCATAGGTCTTTGGATGTGGGGAGATGTCAAGGGGTTCGTCTTGGAGAAGAAAGTCCATTACAAGAAAGTCTTCACGGAAATAGGTCGTGAGCCTGAGGACGACTACGACTGGGAGCAGATTGATTCCTGCTGGGGAGAGTACTACGAGGACTCTGACGAACTGATCAAGGTCGCTCTCGAAGAGAATGGAATCAAACTAAAAGAAACAGCCTAACAAGGGGAGCTTGCATGCTCCTCTTCTATTAACCAATCAAATAAGAATTATGGAAAAGATTACAATTTCACAGAAGGGAAACAGAACCTTCTATCGTGTGAACAGAAGAATCGTGTGCTATCGCGAAGGGCACAAGTATTATGTGGGTAAGCCTTCATCTGGCAGCACCCATCTTGAGTTTGATGCCTTGTCCGAGAACATTGCACACGAGAGATGCATTGAGATTTGTGAGAATAGTATCTATGTGGAGATGAAGTATCTGAATCCGGTAGCATACAACGCCCACAGAGTGTTGAACGCATTAGCTTAAAGATAGCCTTCGGGCTATCACCATTAACCAATTAAACAAAAGAGAATTATGACAAAAGAAGCAAAAAAGGTATTTGACAAGTTTTTCAAGATCCATCGTGATAACGTTGCAGGTAAGACTATCTGCTTTATCTCACGTGGAGAGTGGTCTGACCATCAGGTTGCGTACGACGGCTATCTCCTCAACTACTGGGACGTTTACGAGTTGGCGTGTCCTGAGGATGCGCCGGATGATTACGAACCAGATGAAACAGAATGGTATGACGCTTGTGTGGATTCTCTATTCGGCTACACAGATTGCGGCTTAGAGCCTGACAAGTTTGAGCCATCAGACGCTATGAGCGTGACAGGTATCATTAATATCAAGAAGCCTTAAAAACGGAGGGAGCAATCCCTCTGACATTATTAACCAAATTATTAAAGATTATGAAGAGATATTACGTATCAGTCACAGAACATTTGAACAAGGTAGTCAGCGTTGATGCTGAGAGTGAGAATGAAGCCGTACAGAAAGTGCAGGATGCCTATAATAATAGCGATATTGTTCTTGACTCTGACAATTTCTCAGGTGAGATTATCGAGATCGAACCAGATCAGGAGTACTGGAGAGAATCCGAAGAAGATGACAGCGCAGCACTCCAGCACATCGACTAGCCAAACGGGGAGAGTAATCTCCCTACCAATAACCAAAACATTACGAATATGACAAGAGAAATGCAAAAAGAATTGGAAGAGAAATATTTCCGTGAGTGCGGAGATAGGGCAGTAGCGGAGGAGATGGCCCAGATGGATTACGATGCGGACCAGGCATCATCCGATTATTACCCTCACTATGACGAAGGCTCCGGAGAATATTGGTTTTAGCTAAAAGGTGGCCATGTGTCACCACACAAACCAAAACAAGAAGAATTATGAATGAAGACAGAATCCTAGAGATGTTCTTTGAGAAAGCCAGATGGCAGTATGCTATTGAGAAAGGCTTATTCAAGGACATGAACAAAGCAGTAATGTATCAGCTTACGACACCCGAGGCTCGTCTGGCTATGTATCAGAGGATCAAGAGCGGCAATTACAAGATAATGCCGCCACACACAGCCAAGATTCCGAAAGACAACGGAGATTTCCGTACGGTCTATGTGAATGAGGCTGTGGACAGAATTCTCCTGAGCATAGCCAACGACCTCTTGTTTGAGCTGATGCCAGAGATGGTGCATACACGCTGTACATCGTACCAGAAAGGTATCGGCTGCGGCCGTGTGGTGCAAGATGTGTCTCGGATAATATACTCAGCAGAGGGAAAAATCATCGGATTCAAGTCCGACTTATCCAAGTACTTTGACAATGTACCTATACGATTCGTCGATTGGGTATTTGACAGAGTAGAGGAGAAATTCGGAAAATCTGCGCTAATAGATGTCATTCGTGACTACTATCACACAGATATTTATTTCGATGAGGACAATAACCTCTGCGAGAAGTATCAGTCCCTCAAGCAGGGATGCTCTGTTGCTGCATGGCTGGCAGACGTGGTTCTGTACCATATTGATGAGATGTTGTCGAGTCTGAACGGATATTACGTCCGTTACTCAGATGATATTCTCTTCGTTGGCGAGGACTACGAGAAAGCCATGGATATCCTGAAGAGCGAGCTGGAGAAGATGCAAATGACGCTCAATCCGAAGAAGGTTGAGTATTTGGATGCAAATCACTGGTTCAAGTTCCTCGGATATTCCATCAAGGGTCACAACATCTCTCTATCGTCCACACGTATCAAGACCTTTCAGAAGGAGATTGAGAAGAGGACGATAAAGAAGCGTGACACCACGATGACGAAAGCCATCAATGCAGTAAACAGATATCTCTACAAGGGGTACTGCGATTATTCCTGGGCTACTCAGGTTCTTCCGGTCATAAACGTGAAAGAGGACATCGACAAGCTCAATACCTTCGTCATGGACTGCATCCGTGCGGTCAAGACAGGCAAGAATAAAGTCGGTGGTCTCGGATACGTGAAGACTCAGGCTGTAGGTTGTATAGACCGAGGTCGTGGCAGAAATGTGAAAGCAAACAGGGGCAAGACAGAGAGCGAAATCAAGGGGTATCTATCAATCGGTTGTGCCCAGAATGCCATACGCACAAGTAGGGCAGCGTACAACACATTGGTGAATACTCTGTAGATTGGCATCCTAGCGCAAGGAACTGTCGGAATGAAGATAAGGTTTAAACAATCCGGTCTCGAACGATCGCGGGCCTATCTCCGAATGGAGATGGTCCTGCGATCCTCTCCACCGGATATTATCAAGCTGATATAGCCATGCGCAGTATCTTCTGACCGGCAGACTCTGTAACCGAGCACACGGACGTGGAAGAAGGACGGATAGATTCAGGCGATGCCTCGAAGACATCATCTGAACATCCTGCTATCCAAGTTTACAACTTGAGACAGCAGGATGTTCGTATGACGCACAAGGCGTAGCTCATCAACGAAGTACAGAGATGTGCCAGTCCGTACGACTTCCACCGGTGGCGCACACCACCACTCCCTGATGGATGGCAATGTTTAATACCACAGGTTCTCTTAACCAGACTCGGTGATCCTGGATATTCGTGCTATTAGCACTCGATCCTGGATCACCTATTCTGGCGAATCCTGTGCTGAAATCAGAATCATAAAGTATTGTGCCGAGCCATCGGTCAGGGAATTACCCGAGCACGAGGGTAGTCTTCAGAGGAGAGTGAGATTTACGAGTTATGTTGTGCTCGCCGGCTAATGCTGTGAATCCACAGCGTCATCCGGCGATTATAACATCCCTCAGATCAAGATGTTAAAGCTACGTGTCACGCTCTCAGATGGAGACAACGTTATTGCCAAACGAGGTACATGAGGAGGCTGTAATTTACCAACCAGCTTGCAAATAACGCGGGTTAATCCTTAGGTTAAATATTAACCCGCGTAATCCATCTGGTTCGTATCAGCTGATTATAGGAAAGCAACAGGCCTATGAGTGTACCTACAAACAACCAAAGTGAATTGCATCACGACTTATCAAGAGTATGAGGTTTAATACCCCGTGAGTGGAATACCGTCGTCGATACAGATATGTATCGACGACCGTATCCAAACACTGGGTCGAATCACGAACATATATCCATGCAACATAATACATGAGATAAGCCTAGGTTATTGCGAGCCGAATGGTGCGCAAGGAGAATAGATTGTACAATACGGTATCAATCATCCTGAGCATCCAGGTGATTACCTGGATCCGTCAGGACTCAGATACAGTATTAATCAAGACCTTATAGTTACGCAACAGATTCTCTGAGCGCACTCCTATTAACCAATATTTTAAGAATATGACATACGACGAGATTATCAATGCAGTTGAGAATGGTGCGAAGTTCACCATCAACTTCCAGAAGAGAACATGTAGAGTGAACGGCAATGTAGTGATGTCCGAGGAAGACAAGCCGAAGGACACGCCTTACCTTACACCCGAGGTTGTGTTTGTAGGCATCGAGCAGAGATATGCGGCATACAAGCATTCTGTGCCGTCTGAGCGTTCCGAATCACATCGCCGCTACTACTTCAAGGCTTTGCCTGAGAAAGAGCTCTCAGACGAAGATATGATGTACGGAGAGCGACGAGAGCTAGCAAGATGCAAGCTGGAGCTGTACGTACTGGTCCAGCTTCTCAGAGGCAACCTCTACTGGGACGGCAGATGGGGAACTTGGTTCTGGTGTTCCAAGAACGACAAGGACCTGATTATCCTCAGAGACTGGATTGAGCCAAACAAGGGTGGGGCATAAGCCTCATCCACGATTTAATTAACATTTTTAATAACCAACTAAAATAATTAGAATTATGAAGCAGATTGTAACAATCACTGGTGAGAATCTTAAGGTAGTAGCTAACAATGTAGAGGTTGATGCAGCTGGTGCAGGTAAGAAGACCAAGGCGCAGATGCGTCTCGAAGCTCTTAAGGCAGCAGGCGTTGACGTAAGTAAGTACTTCCCTCTCGGTGACGACAAGCTTATCAAGATCGAGAATGGTGCGGCTGTCCCTGTTGATATGGACGATGCAACCATCGATGCGGTAGGCAAGCAGATTGTCGAGGGTGGATACGTAAGTAACTGGAAGCTGTTCCGCCGTTGGGTGATGAGCCAGATGTTCCACATGCTCAGACAGATGGACGGACGGAACTGGTCATTCAACCAGGTCTTGCAGCACAAGGGCTACGAGTACCAGTGGCGCATGCTTGAAAATGAGCTCTATGCTCAGATGAAGATGGCAGCTCACGGGGATCATGAGAATGCCGGTGCGAGAAACAGATGGTTCGGAGGCTTCGTTGCTGCCGATATGGCTTATGACTACATCAATAAGCTCCGCAAGTATGTGGACGACAACCTTATTTGGAAGGTCAAGAAAGACAAGAACGGAAAGAAGACAAAGGCATTCAAGCATACCTGTAAGGGCAATCCTTACGTACGTCTTCAGAACGAGGATATCTTCGTCGCAGACTTGGAAAAGAAGGTATATGCTCCTCTCGGTAATCTTGCGCGCAAGATGTATGACAGCAATACCTACAAGGAAGTCTACGATGCTGTTCACGAGTTCAACAAGAAGCGCAAGCATCTCGCATGGGACACCAAGCAGTCTGATGCCTTCATCAATGCCTATAAGGGCTCTGGTTCTTACTACACGATGAGAAACCTCATTATGTTCCACGGAGCCAGATTCTGGAAAAACGGACGAAAGATGTCAGAAGCCAACTCGTTGAAGGAGCTTGAGTCAAAAGCCAAGCTCTACGATGAAGAGGGTTGGAGAATGCTCGGTGTTCTCAAGCAGCTCATTATAGAGAACGATATCGACATCCAGGGTAAGATTAACGAGTGGCATAAGGCTAAGGTCGAGAAGGTGATCGCCAGTAAGTAGTAAGGTTCGCCGCCTGTAGTATGGTAGCCCGGCAAGAATTCACAAGAGCTTCTTCAACGAAGGATCTCCTCCACCAGTTACTACTGGAGGTAATCCTTCAATCTAAGCTCTCTAGATCAAACTTTTAGAGTAAGGCGCCAGCCGGGGGCCATTCTAGCCAAAAGTCGGTTACTGATTCGGTAACCGATTCTATGTTTAACCAATATAATAAAGAATTATGAAAGAGATTAATGTAGACACAAGAAAGTATGTGAAGGCTTCTATTGATGAAAAGAATGTCGCTGAGGAATCACTTCTCGATGCTATCTTTGATGATTCGCAATATCTTAGCAATAAGTTCTCATTGGGATTTGTCAGCGGTGTACCTACAATGATAGAGTATAACGGAAACTATCTATCTATCAAGAAGTTACAACCATTTAGTACGTCAGAGTGGGGCAGAGAGATTGTCAAACGACTAACAGGCGAGTCCAAAAACAACATATATTGTTACGAGACAAAGCAGTATCTCGACGAACGCCAGGCAGAGCCTTTAATCTATACATTCTCTCTGAGTACAGACTACCTTACTGTAAGATTTCACTACAATTTAAAAGTAGATGAAGATTAGCCAAACATGTCAGTCGTTAACAGCGGCTGACTCCTTATCATAACTAGATTTTGTTTAAATGGTTCAAGCCGGTCTGTCGTGAGACACGCCGGTTTTTTGTTCCACAAGTTTAACCAATTAAAATTTTGAATTATGGCAAAAGCAAGAAGAGGTACAAGAATGCTCAAAGCTTCCGACATCATGAAGAGAAAGGGAATTGTCCAGAAACAGATGGACATGAACAAGTTCAACGAGGTTATAGAGAATTTCTTTATGACCCATGAGCCTAAGGATACGATTCTCCTTACGCCGAAGAGATTCATCGAGATGGATAACCCGCCAGAGGGTGACTTCATTGACTATCTCGATGTCAGCGTGTGGGAGAAGAAATGCGATGATCCGGATGACCAGTTCGACTTCATCGACTATCAGTTCATGAAGAAGAACGGGATGCTCCGTCCTATCCTTATGGTGAACGAGCCGTTCATCGGCAATGCCGCCGGGTGGCTGAGAGATTATTGTGGATTCACTGTTAAAAGCAGAACACGAAAGAAGAAAAAAGAGTATATCGTGTCTCTGCCGGTGTAAAGCCAGACAAGGCGTGGAACACTCTGTTTCACGCTCCTATTATTAACCAATTAAAATTAAAAATATGAATGATTTTTTAAAATTAGCAGAGGATTTAGGATGGAGTTATAATGTTGACGATACACCTAACGAAAGAGGTGAGGTTTGCGTCGAGTTAGAGAAGTATTCCCCACAAGGCCAAGATTTCATCGCCACAATTTGGTTCGAGAATGGTAATAAGTCTGACTTCATGGATAAGTTGTATCAATATTATAGCGACTTCGATCCTGACGAGGAAGCCAGTAAATGGATTGGCGAGGATGGACATGGTGCTAACGGCGCGCCATACAAATTATCGGATATTTTGCAAGATATGGAGGATTGCAAGGATATGCTACTAGATTTATGGCACGAGTATTTTTACGATGAGTACCCAGAAAATCGTCCAAATGAGACCGACGAAGGGAAGCGACTCGCAGGAGAAATCGAGGAGAAATCCGGAAAGCATTACCACTCGTGCTCTCTACAGAATTATCCGAGCGGTAAGTACGGCGTTATCATTGATGGCTGCCAGAAGTTTCTATCGGAATGCAAGGAAGAGACATTAGCCTATATGAAAGGCGTGCTTACGGGCCTTGATATCGAAAGAAAAGACTAAGCCAAACAAGCCTGCCGGGAACGGTGGGCATCAAATTAAACCAAAATATTAAGATTATGGATAGAAAAGAATTGAAAGACGAGATTGACGAGTTGCGTTCAGGTGTTAAGATGGAGATAGCATGCACTATCCGCGAGATAATGTATGAGCACGGAATCATCCGCAAAGAGCTGAGACGTCCGGTTGAGTGCAGCGACGGGCTTTTCGAAGCTGTCCTCATTGAAACTAACGGCAAGGATACCGCTATCCCGACTATCACGCTACGTATGATGAGCTACAAAAGAGTGGTGAAGAGAGTATCCCCTATGGATTTTGAGATGGATTTCGAGTCGCTCGCCCGTATTGCTTACGAGCTAAACGATGAGTTCGAAAGTTAATTTAGCGTTAAAAACGGCAAAGATGATGGTTTATATTATAAACTTTTAGTATCTTTGCCACTAGTAACCAAAATATTAGAATTATGACAGAAGAATTAAGAATCAAGACAAGAGACTGGGAACGATTGCTGAGTCCTGTCCAGCAGGAGAAATACAAGCTCGCAATCAAACAGGGCTGGTTCTCTGACTATCACAGCAACGCATGGAGGCACAACACCTTCTACGGAGCATACATCTGGAAATACCCAAAGCTCATTAAGGTCGTGAGAATGTTCGATGAGCTGTTGGGCCACAAGCCATTGTGGGAAGACATCACTGACGACAACCTCCGTGACCTCTTTGAGAAGATCAAGGAGAACTACGCTCCAAATTCCGCAAAGACCGTATGCGCCACCATCAAGGCTGTGATACGTGAGAATGATGCTACGAAGGAGATTAACAGCCCTACGTTCGGAAAGATACTCAGAACGAAGGCTGTTCCTGTCCAGTCCGTCTATCTCTCGGATGAGGAGATAAACAGAATCATCAATTACAATCCAAGAGGACAGACGAAGAGATATGTTCAGCGCATGTTCCTCATGGAATGCCTCTGCGGTGCGCGCTACAGCGACTGCCAGAGGATAACTCCTGAGAACATCGATGATACCGGTCACTTCCTTGTCTATGTGGCACAGAAGACCAAGACAGAGGTCAGGGTTCCTCTTCACAAGAAGCTCCGTCCGTTTCTTGTAAGCGGCACGGGGCCAGAGCCTCTCCCTGGCGAAATCAGCGAGATGACCTTCAATAGAACCCTTCGTGACATCTGCCGTGAATGCGGAATAGATGCGAACACGAAGGTATTCAAGGCCGGAAGGGAGGAGACCGGAAAGAAATACCGCTTCATCTCTTCGCACACCGGCAGGCGTTCGTTCGCCACGAATCTCTCCAAGAAAGGCGTACCATTGGAGCAGATTGCCGTTATGATGGGTCATTTCAGCAATGGCAAGCCCAACATTCAGATGACGATGCGCTACATCGTCGGAAAGACGGAAATCGACAGCAACACCCTCAAGCTATTCGGAGTCTATGATAAGGACGACGACGAGCCCGATGAGGAACTAAGCCAAACTGGAGGTGACCAATAGCCATCTCCTGCTATTATTAACTAATATGAGGAATAATGAAAAGAGAAGAAGAACGAGCATACAGAGAAAGACTCGAAAATATGAGCAGAGGTCAGCTGGTAGGAGAGAACGTTAAACTTAAAAAGCGACTCGATAAGCTCTCTGGCATCTGCGATGTAGAAGATACGTACAGAGCGATGATAGAGCAGGGACAGGCAGAGCGCAAGGCAGAAAAACTTGAAAAGGAAGTTTCTTGCGTATCCGAAATCATCAAGAAGGAGCTCATTAGAAGAAAGGTGCGCTTCGAACCTTGGTTTTCGGCTACCCAGCTCACAAATTTACTGATAGATAGTATTAACCAATAAATTATAGAATTATGTTAGCAGGAATTTCAGAGAATTTGATGGAAGAAGGAAAGAAGCAGTGTGAAGAGAAATTCAAGCAGGAGCTTCTTGATGTTTGGAAGGATGCGGCTGAGTACAAGATCAAGACGTACGACGATTTCGCTAACGAGCTTCGAATGCTCAACGAGCGTTATGTTGATGAGATGGAAGACTTTGAGGAGTTCCCTTCAGACATCGTTTTGGAGAGCGAGTATGACAGCATCGAGAAGTTCAAGGAGAAGATGAGCTTGCAGGTATATGCCCTGGGCCATCTTGATTCTATCTATGGGATCAAATGCGAGGTTCCGCTTGATACCGAAAAGCTTGCGATTCCATTCCAGGTTATATTCGGAGAGAAATAGCTGTCTAGTGCAGAAAATGATATATTTCTAGTTAACATAACTAGATTTGTTTAAATGGTTGTCCTCTCTTGCCCGTGAGGGTAGGAGGGGATTTTTAAAACGGCCCCGATTAGCCAAAAATAGGGAGCTTCGGCTCCTGCAATTAATAACCAAGCCCTACGCAACACGGTCAAGCGGAAAATTATGGAAAGAAACGATATTGTGGTATTGGAGAATCTTCAGCAAGAAGATGATCAGCCAAGATTCCTCGTTGTATTAGCCAAGGAAATCGAAAAGCATGCAGCAGATGGCAGCAGCTACGATTATTCCCTGAATAACGACGAGAGTGAGTGCGAGTACGATATGATGAAGGCTATTGAGAAGAAGTTCGGAGTAAACACTGCCGAGCTGTCTCTATATGGTGAAGACAACGAACTCGAAGTTTGCATCGGTTCAGAAATCAGCGATGATCTGCTTGCTAAGATAAACGACTTCGCAAAGACCTGGAGAAATGAAAACGAATGGTTCGACGAACCTCTCTATTGGAACTATTTTGATGGATCTAACTGGAGAGCAGTGTTGCTTCATAGCGAAGTGGAATACGCGAACGACAACCGTCAGTACAATTTGCTCGACAGCAATGACGATACCGCAAAGGACGTTATCGCCGCATACGACAGAGCCGAGGACGTTCCAAGACAATGGGAAAACGGATATTCTACATTCCTTGATGAAGAAACTGGGTATGAGATTAGATTCTCTCAATGGTACGGACACGCAAGTATGGCAGACGTTTATTAAATTCATTACACTTTAGCCCTATCGCAGCACGGATAAGCGAAAAGAATATGGAGAATATATTAGAAAAAACGGTGAAGGAAAATGGAAATATCAACTTAAACGAATTAAGTTGGAAGCAGGTCGTTGCACTCCTGAACGCCTGGGATTCCAGCTTCGCAAGAAATGAGAACACGTCGTTCTCGGAGATGGTGAAGCGATGTTATAAATCACGTCCATGGAACGAGAATGCGAATATAATCTATTTGCATCGAGATAACAAGAAAACTACCATCCTCCCTCACGCCTGTTACAACCTTGACGAAGCAGAGGAAAATATGATATTTAATTTGCTCAAAAAGCAATTAAAGTGAATCTCTACGGATGCAGTAGAACGAAAAAGCCCCGACCTAAGCCGGGGCTACAACAGACCATTACAGTCTGACATCTACGATAGTAGAAATTTGCTCTTTATGAGCGTTTAAATCCACAATTCCGAAGAATTGACCGTCAACGGAAGTTTATTTTTATTTCTGTTCCATAAAGGTTCGATTGAAGTCTTCCGAAGACATGTGCAAAGATAGTGGATTTGTTTCAGAAAACAACATTTCTTAAACAACAATTAACGAATTTAACTTATATGTACAAAGTCATAAGTACAGAACATCATTTTTATCCTCACGTCGTATTAGAGTTGCAGGATACCACCACCAACGAGACAAAGTGGTGGTGCTACGCTGACTTTCATGACGAGGACCTGTGCAAGGAGCTTGGGGTGAAGGACCTTACCGGTTGTACCCTTGACAAACAGCCGAGTCACGGGACCTGGATATCCAAGGAGGATATAGGGCATCTGTAATCGCAGGTTCTCATACAACTAGCCGCTCATCACTTCACAGATGGGCGGCTATTTTATTAAAAGTCAGCACTAAAAACACACAGAAAAACACAATCTTCTCTTAAAATATGTGAATGTAAATATTTGATACTTTAATGAATGACACAAATTCCTGTTTTTACTTCAATCGAAATGCGTAGCCAAATCAGCACTTTCGAGAGTTTTGTTTTTACTTTTTACTTGAATGGGCGGATTTTTGACACAAAACAGGCATTTGGAAGGTAAGGATAATCGTCGTATCTTTGCAGTGCTTGTTAGTAGTAGCGCACTAAACAACAGACATTGAGTATACAGTGATTATTCACTTCCCTATACGAAACCCTATCCAGAGTTCGGAGCGCTACACGAACAAAGGATAGGGTTTTCACTTTATCCTATTCATTTTTCGATCGAACAGGTAGTCTTGGTGGCTTGTCGGCTAAATACACTCGGCTACACAGACTTTAAACCCACGTCACAAGAGGTGCAGGGTGACACCGCAGGAACTGAAGGCAGAAGGCGGGCAGGGCTAGGCGTACCTAGAAAGCTGCTTAGATTAGGTGCTGTACGATTTGGCAACCGATCCGACCGAAGGGGCTCATTATACTGGGTTCATGTAACTTCGAGTGGAATATTCCTACCAAGCTCTCATCGTTTCAATGACTGATGGGGGTAAGGGGGAGAACCACTCTCTCAGAGGTCTATTGCCTGTTTCATATAACCTTTTTAAAAAGGAAAATATTAATTTTAAATAGGTAAACTAGTGGATAATTTTTAATATTTAAATAATATGAGTGTAAAAAACATTATTTTGGCATCAGTACTCGCAATAGTAGTACTCGCCGCAGGTTCAGTTATCGGTTGTTATTTCCATTACAACAACCAGGAAATCTCACTTCGCCAGCAGTCAGAGGCTCAGCGTGGCAAGATTGAGGGTGTCCACGACAAGATGTGGAAGGTTCTTCAGCAGAAGGCACAGGTTACGGATGAGTACAAGTCCGCATTCGAGTCCATCTATCCGAAACTTATCGAGGGCAGATACTCAAAGGGAGACGGCTCGCTTATGAAGTGGATCAAGGAAAGTAATCCTAACTTCGACGTTTCGCTATACAAGGACCTCATGCAGTCCATAGAGATTCAGCGCTCCGAGTTTCAGACATCACAGGAGAGAATGCTCGATATCATCCGTGAGCACGAGACGCTCGTGAAGACATATCCGGCGAAGTGGTTCGTATCTGACACCAAGCCTATCGAATACAAGGTTATCTCCTCATCCAAGACAAAGATGATCATGCAGCTTGGAGAGGATAACGACGTAGACCTGTTCAAGAAGTAACGGCTTATGGAAATATTCATATTCCTAATCCCATTCGTGGTTGCTGCTTTCCTGTTGATTTTCTTCAGGAAGCAGACCACCTGGTGGGAATACGCAGTACTCATTGTTCCATCCATCCTCATAGGCATCCTCATGGAGTTCGTGTTCAAGCAGTCCAATGCTGCCGACACGGAGTATCTCGGAAGCTACGTGACAAGAATCCGTCATTACGATGCCTGGAATGAGTACATACACCGCACGTGTACAAGGACCGTTGGAAGCGGAAAGCATCAACGTACGGAAACGTATGATTGCTCGTATGTTGACAATCACCCTGAACGTTGGACTTATTTTGATGCTAGGAACAAGGAAGAATACTTTATGACCGACAACGAGTTCAATGTAGTCAGGAAGATTCTTGGAACCTCTAGCGTGTTCATTGATATGCACAGGGATTACTACACTAAGGATGGTGATGCTCAGGAATGGGCGTGGGATGGCTCCATCGAAAACTCATACGCATTATCCTCGGAGCATGATTACAAGAATAAAGTGAAAGCCTCACGTTCTATTTTTAAGTTTGAGGATATTGATTATCAGCAGGCACGCAAGCTTGGACTGTTCGAGTATCCGGATATCGTTCTTTACGACCAGAATCCTGTTCTCGGACTGAAGATCCCGAAGAATCAGGAGAAGGCGATGAGATGGCTGAACGGATACTATGGCGAGCGGAAGCAGTTTAGGGTGTTCGTCCTGTTCTTTACGAACAAGCCGGAAGAAATCGTTGAAAAACAGCGCTCATACTGGCAGGGCGGCAACAAGAATGAACTTGTCGTGTGTGTCGGCATCGATAAAAACAAGAATGTAAAGTGGTGCAACGCATTTTCATGGTGTGATAGCCCAGTCGTAGGCGTTAAGAGTAGAGACTGGTTTATGAGCAATCCCGTAAATCTCGAAAAGTACGCAGAGTATATCGGTCCGATCGTAGAAAAGGAATGGCACAGAAAGAACTTCGAGGATTTTGATTACCTTACCATCGAGCTTACAGACGGGCAGTACTGGGCTATCATTGTTCTCCTGTTGATATTCAACATCGGGATGAGCTTCTGGATTGTAACCAATAATTATAAAAACGATTTGTAACGTATGAAAGAAAGATTAAAAATGATTTTCGACCGCATCGACATCTTTGTCGTATGCATTGTCTTCGGGTGCTGCCTCACAGTAGCAAAGGCTTATATGGGATTCTGGAAGGGGTTTGTGCAATGCTTTATAATGACTTTTCTAATTACCGAAGTCTGCTACACCCTTCGCTGCAACGAGAAGCTGAAGAAGGAGCTGATTGAAGCTAACTGGAAGCTGAAGGATGCTGAGGGAGAACTGGAATCAGCCAATCGGCAGATCACCAAAAAGAGCAAGGTCGCAAACTTCTATACACTACTGATGAAGCTGTGGCGGGAAAGATGGAAATGCGAACGCGCCAAGGTCAATTACTGCAAGCGCAAGATAACATCGAGACAACTTGTTGATGCGAGGAATCATGAAGAGAAGGAGGAATCTGAGATTTCCGATAAAATCTCTGAGCTTACCAAGGAACTTGACGAATTGTACGCTAAAAAATAGCAGTTTTCTTGCGTATGTTGGAAAAAGTTCGTATATTTGCACTAACACATTCAAATAGCACTCTTCCGCCCGGCGTTCGGACTCACTCCCGGCGCCGGGCATCTCTTTTAGGATTTTGAATTATTCGTCATAAGCAATTATTAGGTTATAGGTTTGCCCCACGTCATTTGCAGATGGCGTGGGGATTTTCCTTGTTAACCGTTCAGATAGTCGATGACTTTTCGGTTCGCCTCGTCTATGGCCTTTTTGTCGTACTTGACATATACTGCGGTTACAGTATTGTCCCATACAGAGTGACCTAGTGCTCGACCGATTGTTTCGAGTGAAATACCTATCTCTGATGCAAACGTCGCCCAGCTATGCCTGTTGTAGTACGAAGACATCTTGCTGTCAATAGGATGAGGCGATGACTTTCTCATATCCTTAGGATCCTTCGGACCAATCCTTCTCAGCGTACGGTTCATATTGTTCGTGAAGTGGTCCACGTCGAAAGTTCCTGCATCTTCGAAGAACCTGAGCAGGTACTGCGGCTTTCTGCTGCGGTATCTGCTTATTATCTCCATAGCCTCTGGCTCCACCTTGATGTCGTACAATCTACCTGTCTTGTTCCGGTAGTAGCTTATCCTACCATTGCGGAAATCCTCCTTCTTTAGCGTCAGGAGGTCCGAAACATTGATACCTATGAGGTAGAACCCCAACATGAAGAAATCGCGGTACAGAGCCTGCTTGCCGTGTAATTTGGCATCCCTAAGTTCTCTCATCTGCTCCAGTGAGAGACAGCGCTTCCTTGTTTCCTCCTTTTTGAGCCTGATATAGTGGAACGGAAAGTTCTGTGTCTTGCCATCATCGATGGCCTTCTTGAAGACAGCCTTGATGTGGGTGATGTCATTCGAGATGCCGTTGGTCTTCCTTCCCTTATCCATCTCATGCCTGATGAACCCTTCAATCCAGTCCTTGGTTATGGTGTTGAAGCTGCACTTGTTGTCGTATGCCTCTACGCATCGGTAGGTTCTCTCATAGCTTCTTCTGGTATTCGGTCTCTCTCTTGTCTCAGCGAATGCCTTCATGAAACTGAGGAACGGAGACTTGTCTTCTTTCTTTGTTCCCGTACAGATCTCCTTCAGATGTTCCTTCATCATATCTGGCGACTCGTCATGATGGTCAAGGATATAGCTCTCACACTTGGCGTACAGCTCCGCAAGTCTTCTCGTCTTCGCTTTTGCTGACTTATCAGACTTCGGAAACATCATGCCGCTGAACTTCTCAGTTGTCTGCAACCCGGTGTAGACGTAGAACCTCTTCGTCATGTGGGTTACTGAGAAAAATACCTTGTTTGTCTTTGACTCTACATATACCTTCATAGCGATGATTTCTTTTGTAATCCTTCAATCTACAGGTAAACCACACTTGCATATTACTTGCAAAAAGCAACCTCAGATTACCTTAAATTACCTTTTTGTGCCATTTTTATGTAAAATAAAAGGATTGTTATTTTACTACTATTGCTGATACACAGAGACTTACAGAGTTAGAATGCCCAATTCGTTACTGTAATCATCTTAATTCTATAAGTCTCTTATTTTCAACTATTTATAAATTCTTATTTTCTGTTACTTGCATATTGCTGACAAATGCGTTTAGTACAGCTTGTCGCCGTAAAGCGAACCCATGCCATCAATTTGGTTGTTTGAGTTGAACTCAACTTTACCGCATCTTACGGTATCGTAGTAGAATTCATTGCTCCTTATTACATAGAAGTAAAGCATTGGCTTCATATATACATAGTAGAATGTGGATGGAGTAGAGCTGGCTGCATCGCTTCTAGTGCATGATATGGTGTTGTATGTCAGGAATGTCTTGTTCCAGTGCTGACTTCCGTGACTTACTGAATACTGAGCATAGTATGACTTGCCGACCAAATCATTAGTCTTTGTGCATGGAGTGTCTTCTGATTTAGTGAAGCTCATTGTTTCCGTTTTCTTTCCTTCCCATCTGTCGTTATATGTAATGGTCATAGAAAGCTTGTTTGAGCTTAAGCTGTTCACTACATATTTCGTTTCGTTGCCGAAGTACTTGTTGTTTACGGTAATCGTGTCCCCTTTGATGCTGTAATCTCCTTCATCAAGAAACTTGTTTGAGATAAGAGAAGCGTTGTGCTTGTCAGACGAGAATGAAACGAAGTAGTAGTTGCCGCCTCTCCATACTCCGACAATATTATTGTCGTGAATCTTGTAGTTTGGCTGCTCTGCTCCTGGATTTGTTCCGTCATCATCGCTACTGCTGCATGACGTGAATGATACTCCTGCAAGAAGTACCATTGCTGCTAATAATACCTTCTTCATAATCCTTATATATAATAATGTTATACTTCGATTCCGTTATCTGCGAGAATCTTTCTGAGAAGACGAATTTCGCTGTCCTTTGCCTTGATAATCTCATCCTTGGCGTTGATGATCTGAATGAGCTGGGCGTTCTTGTCTTTGAACGATTCCTCTTCACGCTCCTTGGCTCGTTCCGTTCCCGTAGTTATGTTTTGACTATTGTCACCAACGTTCCCGGCATTTATCAACTGTGCCATCGGTATGCCGTGCTTAAACGCCTCGTTGATGGACTCTTCTATCTTCTGATGCGTTTCGCCTAGCTGAATTACCATATTTCCATTCATACTTCCGCTTCCATACTTCAGCCAGCTATAACTAACTCCAAGAGAATTGCATATTTTGCTAATCGTTCCCTCGGATATTGAAAGCTTTCCGCTTCTCATCTTGCCGATGTTGTTGGTTCCTGTAGCCTTCATAAAGGCATTCTCACTCATCTTCTTGATCTTGATGAGATAATCTAACCTTTCTTGTACCGAATTTAATGTTCCCATAATGTTTCTTAGTTTTATATTTGCAACTAAATTGGCTCGAAACGTTAAAATTCGGTAATATACCGAAGTATTTTACCGAAACATTAGGTACTTTACCGAAGTTTTTATACCTTTGCACTCGTTAACGGTCGAGTAACCAACAAAGCCGTTACAAACGGAGGCTTGTGCGACCGAAAGTACGTACTTTACATTGACACTGCAAATATACGACTTTTTTCGCATACCTCCAAATTTTAAACGAATTATTTAAGTAACAAAGATGAAAAAAGTTGCGAGAATAACAAAACAGGACATATTGGGCATCAAACCAGGAAAATTTGAAGTCTTTCTGCTTGAGTCCGCAAGAGCAGTTCGGTCGGCGGTAACATACGCCTATCAGCTTGCTCAATACGAAGATTTGCCGAAGGGTGTGCTCAAATACTCAACCTCGGCAGACTATAAGAACCATACGGCGATTATTACCGCTGTTCCGGTTGAGTAGTAAACTTTAAAATTAGGAGGTGGAAGAAATGAAAACGAACCAACTTATGGCTCGAAAGATTGGCGATTACGAAGTCTTTCAGAGGACAAAGGACGGGATGTTTAACGCTACTGTTCTTTTGCAAGCATGGAACAATGCGACGGGAGAAAAGAAGGAGGTCAAGAAATTCTTCGAGAATGAAAATACTAAAGAGTTCCTGGATGCTCTCGTAAAAGAGGAAAATTTAGATGGGCAAAATTCTGCCTATGTAAAATCCAAGGCAAGACTTGATAGAGGCGGAGGAACTTGGATGCACCCGATACTCTTCATGAAATTTGCGATGTGGTTGAATCCTCGTTTTGAGGTTCAAGTTATCAAGTTTGTGTACGATCAGATGCTAAGGTATCGCGATGAAGTAGGCGAGGACTACAAGAAACTCGCAGCTGCATTGGCTAAGATAACTCCCAAGAACGAGATGAGAGAGTTGATGGAGCATATTGGAAAAGGTATTAATTGCATCGTTTATGGCAAACATGAAAAGATGCTTCGTAACAAACTCGCAACCGAGGAACAGCAGAAAGAGTATATAAAACTCCAATCTTATCTTATAATGTCTATTGAAAATGGCATTTTTAAGAATGGCTGGGATGTTTATCATCATCTACTGAAGATGTATGATAATAAGTATAAACCTTTTTAAATATTAAGGATATGAGAGTGAAGGATAAAAAAGAAAAGAATGAATTTCGTGAGGCTATCAATAAGCACCTTAAAAATATTGGGGAGAGCGTTGTAGCGAATAAACCATTGGTAGATTCTATTGTTGAAATGAAAAACAACTTTAGATTCAAAGTCCTCAAAACTTGTGACGGCGGTGAAATTGTTACAGGTGTTATTCATTCTACTAATGAAGAAGGAGAGGTTTGTCCTTGTGCTTTAGGTGTCATAGTAAACGAATTGACATCGGATAGAGGCGAAGATGGTAAAACGATATCAATGGAATACCTTTCGGAGTCACAGGTTTTAGATTTGATTCAAAACCTAACAGCAGCCTATCGCAATTTGCGAAGCATAAATATGAGACTTCACGACTTAAGTGTATGTAACCCTGATGGGTCTTATGATGATTAAGCCTATGTCAGGCAATAACCGAAGCAAGGTCGGTATCGACGTGGTGGAGAAAATCATCTCGTTGAAGGAAGTAGACCAGGAATTCCTGACAAATAAGACAATCCTGGCATACCTAGGAGGAGTCAGTAAAGAGTACATCAAGGATCTGAGGGAAGCGGGCATCCTGCCTTACTATAAGGTGCGCAATACTGTATTCTATAAGGTGTCTGATGTACGCAAGATGATTGAGAAGAATAGAATCGTATAGGTACATAAATTCTACTTATTATATTGAATTTGCCCGTGAGGGTTCTGTTGCATTAATAAAACAACTCATTGTTAGTTGGGTATTGTTATCTTAGTTCACAGCGGTGAATGATGGATCGGATTTTTAATTGGTTAGTCCGCTCCAAAATGACTGAGTAGCTCAGTGGATAGAGCAGGTTGATTCCTAATCACCGGGGCGTGAGTTCGACCCTCACCTCAGTCACACTCTCTTACTAATTCCGTTTCGTGTGTATCTCAAACGGTGCAAAGATAAGCCCACGACCTTATAAAGTAGGTAGTTCGGGCAGCTACAATCTTGCATCGGGAGAGGTTCGGAAAGGATTGGAGAAGTAGTTCTTTGACATATTGGACATATAGCGCATTATAGCGTTAGTGTACGTGTAAGATAGTACGGGTAGAGCGGATTTAATTATCTCAGGTCGGGAACCTATAGCGAAGATGCCCAGAAGGAACGCACGTAGCACGGAAGACCAGTTAGACATGATTTACTCTTTCATAAATTTCCCATCCGCCGAACTGCCACGGAACGAAGAATTGTCGTGGTAAGCGGAGGATCAATGAGAAGAAGATGTAAATCTCTGGCCGAAGGTGCCTGGACCTATAACCCCGGCGCCGGAGAGTCAAAGAACCCTATGGCCATGCAAGTCCACCATCGAGAATGGTTGGCGTTGGCAAGCCTCTTATATTATATATTAAGGTGTAGAATACATAGACTTGAGGTTCTTGCTAATTCAGATCAAAGAGGAGACTGGTGTAAATGGTAGCACAGCGACAACTGGAAGATACCGTTCTTATCGTCGTGAAATGGGGGTTCGAGTCCCTCGTCTCTTCCAACAGATTACTTTTGGATTTGGTTGGAGGCATAACGATGCCTCTACGCTGTTTTTATTCAGTGTGTTGCTTGTCTGCGAAGACAGGTTCATATCTTGTTTCTAGATTACATTTTATTAATAATGTTTTGCATAACTGTGGCAGCTCGTCTGTGAGGATAGGCTGCACAATACGGATCTGTAGCTCAACGGTAGAGCGCCGGAGGGGCATCATCCGGAGACAGGAACGTCCGACTCGTCTCAGATCCACGAAGAATGAAAATTGTGAGTATAATTTTAGTTTAAAATGCATTCTGGTTAACTCTCCTGGCGAGGAGGTGATCGTATTATTATTGTTTAGATTTATTTTTAGTTTCGTGCGCTCTGTGCGTGAGTATCGGGCGCCTTAAAATAGCCCATTGTGCGTAGTTGATATATATTCAGGTGGCGTAGCTCAGTAGCAGAGCGCCAGGGGAAGGCCCTTGGAGGTCGATGGTGCGAGTCCATCCGCCACTCCAAAAGATACTTTTCATTTTTTTCTGAATTTTAATTAAAACGTTGAAACTAGCCCAGTAGCTCAACTGGATAGAGCCGTGGAATCAGCCAGCGAGGTTGGGAGTTCGAGTCTCCCCTGGGTTTACTATAAGTTTGTTCATGGAAGGTTTATTTGTTTTTTATATTATCTTAATAGTCTGAAGGCGTTCAGCAATAAATGATTCATATTATTCCATAAATACCCCCTCTTGCTTGCGAAAGTAGGAGGAATTTGCTGCATTAGCTCAGTTGGTTAGAGCGCTCGGTTTGTACCCAAGTGGCCGCAGGTTCGAGTCCTGCATGCAGCTCAGTAATGTATATGTCATAAGTTTTTTAGTTTTTAATGGTACAAGAAGGGAGTGAGGTCGTCAATTCGGCCTCCTCCCGATTGTTGTGAATTACATTTCAGATGAAGGTAAAAAAGACTATAAGAATCCGCAAGGAGAACATCAGGGAGCTCAAGAAGCTAGAATGCGTCGAGAGTATTGAACAGAATGGAAGGGACATTCTCGTTCGCCTGAATCCCGAGTACACGGAAGGAAAGCAGGAGGCTGTCAGAGACGAGTATCTCGTACAATGGGGCAGCGGTAAGTGGCAGCGCTTCGGCGAGGCAGCGTTCAATCATCTCTACAAGAATCCTGCAAGGGAGGCGGGTGCGGCATGGGACGAGTAGGGTCAAAGAAGTATTTTGCTCCCGACGGGAACGAATACGATTCCAGGGAAGAGTACCTGTACTTGCAGACCATCCTCGATGATCCTGGCATAAGCTGCATCCACAGACAGGTAACCATAACGGCAATCAATCCGGTATGGATGCTGAAACCGAAGCAGCTCAAGACTAAGGTTAAGTATGAGAGAAGGTCGCTGCTTTACGGCCACAACTATACCGCCGACTTCGTTTACCGGGAAGGCGATAAGATTGTGATATGTGATGTCAAGAGCCTCTACACCTCTAAGCTCAGAGAGTTCTCGATAACTACGAAGGCTGTGGTTGCAAGGCTTATTGCCCACAACAGGAAGCGTCACAACGGCGAGCCTGTCGTGATATTCCGAAAGGCTATCAAGATAAAGAAGGACGAGTGGAAAATAGTTGATTATCCACCGTCCGATTGCTATATTATATAATAAGGTATAAAACAAGAAGATATGGTTATTATTATCAATAGTCTCATAGCAACAGTAGCTATGTTCGCTGCATGCGCATTCGTCGCACATCTCCTTGGTTGGGATAAGGAAGACTAGTAGTTTAATTCTAAATATTTTAAATTATGGACAAAGACAAAATTATCGTCAGTGTAGTAATTGACAAGCAGGCTCTTGTTGACAGAGCATTCGACATCTCGAAGAATCTTTCTGAGTTCAATGAAATCAAGAAGGTTATCGACGGCAAAAACCAGTTTACTCGTGATATCGACGAGATTGATGATGAAGGCAAGAGGGAGAATAATACGAACCTTTTCGCCGGCATCGCATTGGACATCATTCTCAGTGATAACCCGGAACTGGCAATCACCAAGCGCCTCAATTCGCTTGAGGACAAGAAGAACTCTTTCCTCGCTAAGATGAAGAAGCTCGGCGAACTCCAGGAAAAAGTGAAAAACGGAGAGGTGCATGGCGCTGAAGGTTTCCGTGAGTTGTTGAAAATAATGGAGGAGGACGTGTAATGGGCGTAGTATCAAAGTACGGCAACCTGTATGATGTCAAGAAGAACATCATCTGCCACGCTCCTGTCACTTCTTCTCATTTCGAAAGTATTTTGCAGAAGGGCAATGTGCTTCCTATGATGAATGGCGTAACAACACCGGAATTGTTCGGAATTCACGCGGACAAGAAATTTAAGCGTGGACGCTGGAGCCGAGTATTAACACATTAATTCATATAACAATGGCAAAAGAAAAAGCAACTATTGCAGCAACCCTCGGTCACGAGTACGAGGACCTGGAGGAGCGTGAGGATTTCCTCGCCAACAACGCTGATTCCGTAGAAAAGATGGAGTTCGTCAAGCGATTCAACTCTGATGAGCTGATGAAGAAGAAGGATCTGTTTGCTCTTCAGTCCGCACGTGCCTCAGACATCGAGGAGGAAATCAAGGATTTCCGTGAGCAGAAAAAGGCAGAGCTGAAGCCTATCAAGGAAGAGATTTCTTCTCTCCTTAAGGAAATCAAGCAGAAGGGTAGCATGGTTAACGAGAAGGTTTACAAGTTCGTTGACCGTGATTCTAAGATGACAGCCTTCTATGACAAGGAGGGCAATCTTGTTTCTTCCCGTCCGGCAACACGTGACGAACTCCCTAAGAATATGTATTCAATTATCCGTGACAAGCAGGCTATGTAGTCTGCTTTCACTTTGTTTTAACTTTTAGACATTTTATAAAATGGACAATGAAAAAATGCAAGTAAATTTTGCTCCGGGACAGACTTCTGCGGAGCTTGTTATCCGTGAGGTTGGTAATGAGAACCCTTATAAGCTTCCTGCCAAGGAGCCACTTAACCTTCAGGTGCACGGCGTCATTACCTGTATCTATGCTTTCCTTGAAAAGCGTTGGGGTACAGAGCAAATTGACAAGGAGCATACGCATATCCTTGTTGATCGAGAGAAACTTGCCGTTGCTCTTGTAACAAACGAGAACGATGAGCGAACTAAGCAGACTGTCGTAGGCTCAATTCAGTTGTCTCGACAGTATGAGGGATTCCATATCAACGACGGTCAGTTATGGACACCAGTACAGCTTGGCGACTTCTTCCGTCTCAACCGTTCTTACTTCGAGACGAAGGAGAAGAACATGGAGCTCGTCAATCTCCTCAAGAAATTTTCAGCAAAGGTTCAGACAACAATCAAGAAGGAACTCAACGATAATGGTTCTGTAACTGACAACTACGAGAAGGCTGTAGACTCTAACCTTCCTTCATCGTTCATTATCAACGTTCCAATCTTCAAGGGCGCCGAGCCAGAGAAACTCTCTATCGAGACTATCGCTCACGTTGAAGGCAATACGGCATTGCTGACGCTTATCTCTGCTGATGCAGAATGTATCATCGAAGAATCCCGTGACAAGATCATCAATACGGAGCTTGACAAGATTCGTAAGCTCTGTCCTGAAATTCCTATTATGGAGGTATAATGAGTAGAATCAACGAAATCATCGCATCTATGCCGCCGGGCGAAGCTGCCGCCGTGGTCCATCTGAGAGAGGTTCATTCCTGCCTGATGGAACTCGACACAGAGAAAGCTAGGACTCTGGCGGCTAGAGCTGTCTTCCTGGACTATATAGAGGGTACGGGAAGAAAGCTCGGTAAGATTCCACGACACTACGAAAGGGTTACTCCTAAGGGAGAAAAGGTTAACGTGGAAACTTACTTCTGTTACATTAATAGAGTACATTAAACCCCAAAAGCTATGGCGAACAGTAAAATCGCTCCATTCTATAAGAGAAGCTGCCACGATTGCATCCTGCTAGGTTTATGCGACGACTCAAAGGCTAGCAACTCTGGAGACTACGTTTGCAGGCATTGGGATTGGAGGTACGAGTGATTAATTTTTAAAACAAAAAAATAAAATGCCAATTATTAAAAAGGATGACGTTACTCCAGAACGTCCGGTTATTATTGTTCTTTATGGTCAGCCTGGTTCAGGCAAAACATCAGTTGCAACTACAGCAGAGGTTCCTTTGCTCGTAGATACAGACAGAGGTTATGACCGCAGTGTTCAGCGAGTAGACACCCTCGTAGCCAACCGATGGGAAGACATCTTGGGTGCTCAGAATGATATGAGTTCCTACAAGACAATCATCGTTGATACCGCAAAAGCAACGCTTGATGATTATCTCTCGACTTATGCAGTTCAGACCGACTACAAGCTGGCGAAGAACACATTGAAGAAGTTTGGTCGTATGGCTGATGACTTCAAGGCATTCGTCAACGTACTTCGTCAGAATGGTTCGGATATCATCTTTATCTGCCACGACAAGGAGCAGTCTGAGGGGGATATTATTAAGCACTCTCCAGATTGTACCGGTCAGTCCAAGGATTTGCTTCTCCGTATTGCGGACCAGGTAGGATTCATTTCTCTCATTAACGCGAAGCGTACGGTTTCTTTCGAGCCGAATGATAACTACGTCGGCAAGAATGTCGCCCAGATTCCTATGACAGAGATTCCTGATGCCACTTCTCCAGAGTTTGCTACATTTATGGCAGACATTATCAAGAAGGTGAAGCAGTCTATCCAGTCAAAGTCTGAGGCACAGCGCAAGGCAAACGAGCTTATTACCAAGTTGCGTGGAGAGCTTGCGAAGGTCGAGGATGACGAGTCTGCTGCAAAACTCCTGGCTGATTGCAAGGAACTCCCACAGATTATGAAGCAGCCATTCTTCAACGAAATCAATACCGCTCTCACCGCAAAGGGATTCGTCTTTGCCGACAACAAGTTCACTAAGCCTGCCGAGGACAAGAAGTCTGCCGCCAAGAAGACAGAGAAGAAGGAAGAGGCTAAACCTGCTGACGATGGGAAAAAGTAGTAAGCCACTCGTTAGAGTGACAACTATTGAGGCTTTTAGAAGATACATCGAACAGAGTGAATATGACAACTTTGAGGTAACGGAGCAGAGCGTTATTGATAATATTGTTGGTGAGTTCCAGGGCAATGAGTATACTAGGGTTGGAACTGCGTTTCACGCCATCGTTGAGACTGGTTGTCAACCCTGCGTCGTAGCCCCTGCCGGTTACCGAACGTTTACTTACTATGGTAAGGAAAAGCAGGAACCTGTGCCGGAGGGCAGAACTTTTGATATAGAAGGATACCCTGTGACGCTTGACCTTTCACAGATTAAGGTTGCCCTTGACTACCGCTACCAAAACATTGAGGCATTCCATGAGATACGCAAGTATAAAGACTATGGCAGAGCCGTAGTAACCGGATGTGCTGATATGGTAAACGGATTGCAGCTCCGTGACATTAAGACAAAGTATAGCGCTCCTTCTGGCAGTCAGTACTATGACTCTTGTCAATGGAGATTCTATCTTGATATGTTCGGTGCTGATATCTTCGATTTTGATCTCTTCTGCTTTGATGGCTATAAGCTCGAAAAGCACGGGTATGATGTTCGTGGTCTTCCGCTCATACCTTACACTCCAGCTATCCGTGTTTACAGATATGACGGGATGGAGCAGGACATTCATAACCTACTAGACCAATTCTTGGATTGGTGCGAACTCAGAGGCTTAACTCAGTATTTATATTACACAAACGTTTAATTATGGCAGACATAACAGGAAAAATTATCGCAGTGTTGCCGACAAGAAGCGGAACATCTGCAAGAGGAACACAATGGAGTTCACAAACTGCGGTGATCGAGACACACGAGCAGTACCCTAAGAGAGTTGCTTTCGATGTTCTTGGTGACAAAATCACAGAGTTCAACTTGAAGGTTGGCGAGGAGGTGACTGTATCCTTTGACATCAATGCCCGTGAGTTTAACGGGAAATGGTACAACTCGGTAAACGCTTGGCAGGTTGTTCGCCAGGTCGGTCAGCAGGCGCCTGCGCAAAGAGGCTATAACGTTGGAAATCCTCAGGCAGGCGCCCAGGCAGCACAAGCAGCTCAACAAGCAGCTATGGTTGGAGCTCCTAACCCGATGAATCCGCAGAATCCGTTTCCACCGGCACAACAGCCAGGAGCACCGGCAGGGCAAGCTGATCAACTCCCCTTCTGACCTGGCATCCAAGCTGAAACTGATTAAAGATACATTCAATGCTGAAATAGTATGATGTATAATACCAAGAATCCTCTTGAAGTACAGAATCTCAGACTGAAGATAGAGAAGCTGATTGAAAAGCAGAGTATGGTAGAGGTCGTGGAAAAGAAGGCGAAAACGCTTCAGCAGTTGAAGTACCTTCATACGATTCTCGCTTACTTCGGCTTGCAGACCGGGAATACTCTAGATGAAGTCAAGACCTGTTACTTCAAGAGGATTGTCAATAGGGACTTGTTCGTGCGGCAGAAGCACGATGATCTGCTCGGAACAGATAGAGAATACGTTATATCGACCGCTAAGCTTACGAAAGAAGAGTTATCTGAGGCTATCGAACGTTTCAGAAACTGGTCTAGTAACATAGCCGGCATATACATTCCTTCTTCTGAAGAGTACATAGCGTTACTCCATATCCAACATGATATCGAGCAAAACAGACACTACCTATAGTGGTCGTTGAACAATATTAATTTTTAATACAATGGATTCTTTTAAGATTAGCAAGGAACAATATTGTGATTTGATGAAACTTGACAGGACAAATGCCGTAAACTTATTCCTTTACCTTCTCGCAAACGCAGACGATAAGGGAACATTGATTGTTAGCATCCGCAAGATTTCGAGTGAACTATGTATTGGAGTGCGAACTGTTAGAACGTTGCTTAAAAAGATGTATGCGACACACCAAGTGACACAGTTACTGACACACCAAGTGACACACAAAGGTAGTATGATAACAATCTGTGATGCAAAATCTTACATGGATAGAAGACAAGTATGCGACACACCAAGTGACACAGTTACTGACACACCAAGTGACACACAAAAAGTAACTAAAGTTGGTACGGTTGATGTTACTAAAGCCGAATATTGTTCTCTTTTCGAAAATGCGGCAGAGGGGAGGTATTTTGAAGACGAGCAGATGAACAATGCCATCTTGCAGTGGCTTGCTTACAAGAAAGAGAAGAAACAATCTTACAAGCCAAAAGGTCTTGAGATGTTAAAGAAAAAGATACAAGCTTTATCAAACGGAAACGGCGACATTGCAATGCAGATAGTCGAACAGTCGATGTCAAACAATTACTCTGGACTCTTCCCATTGAAGGGCGTTTCTACCAAATCAGTAAGCTCCGCTCTACCTGTTGGGATGAATTTACAGAACAGCAATAACGAAGAAAGATATAAATTAGACCAAAGATGGAACAAATAGATAGTGAATATTTCAAGAAACTTGTATCTCAAATGCGAGATACCGGTTATCCACATGAAATTGACAGGGTTCAAATAAGCATTCCTAATGCAGAGAAACGTTTGCGTGGCGGCTTGCAGTATGTTGTTAATATGAAGTCTGGATGTAATGCCGAATGGAACGAACGTAATTACCGACCTATTGTTGATTGGATGACAGACAACAAAGGAAAAGGATTATTAATGTTCGGCGGTTGCGGATTAGGTAAGTCAGTAATCGGAATGTATATCCTTCCACTCCTTATCAAAGACGTACATAAAAAGGTGGTAAACATCTTCAGCGCACAGGAGCTGAACCAAAAGATTGATGACATTCTTAAGCTCCACATTATATATGTAGATGACATCGGTACTGAGGATAATCTCAATTCCTACGGCAACAAGCGTATGCCATTTGCCGAACTTTGTGACGCTGCTGAAAAGAAGGGGAAATTGCTTATCATTACCACAAACCTCAGTATTGATGAACTTACTCAGAGATATGGAGATAGAGTTGTGGATAGACTGATAGCAACAACAAAAGCAGTTCCTTTTACAGGTGATTCTTTGAGAAAGTAATTATGGCAGACGTAAGTAAAATGGCAGAGGAATGGCTCAGTGAGCACACTAATGCGACACCAAAAGAAATATGGTTAGCTGGTTATTGGAAATCTACCGATAACTGGTGCAACCGAACCAAGTGAATTTAGAATTATGACACAGAAAGAACGTATCGAGAACGCAACCACGAAGCAAGCGGTAGTGTTCATCTGGATCTACTCCTGGGTTATCGTCAGAAACCTAGGAAGAGCAATCAATAAGGCGGTACACAAGCTGCCATGGTTGTTCATCGTGACAACGGTAGTAATCTCATTCGTCGTTAGCTTCGTCTTTATCTCTAAGGCTAGAGCAGAGCGAGATAGCTATAATCTGAAGCTAGCACACGCAACACAGCAGCTTGATAGCTATATGGCTGCATACGGAAACATTAAATCAAAGTAATTATGAAGAGATACAAACATACGATAGTGATGATCCTGCTAGTTATTGCAGCATTCATCGCAGGTTACGGATTCATCTGCTTCATGGTCGAACACATTTTCCTTTCGCTTCTGATGGTCTTCTGCATCAGCTGTGCATTGGCAGTAGAGAGGGAGGTGTAGCATGCAGATATGGAACCCGAATTACTCTAGACCGGTGTTGGCTAGAATTCCGGTCAAAGTACCAACCGAAGAGCAGGTGAATCGCTTCTATATGCTCTTCTATTCTATGGTCGGTGGTTTTGCCACAATCGTTCAGACCCAGATTACAGACACATACAACCTCATCAAGGAGAACAAGAAAATCTTCCGATTCGAGGCTAAGAAGAGAATCACGGAAGCAAAGGAGTGCTCTGACGAACTCATCGATGCCTTCATGCACTATATGAAGGAATGCGGTATGTCCCAACTCTGGATGGATATGACGGACAATATCGAGGATGACTTGAAGCTGGACGTACAGAAATGCTTCTATGCCATCGATAATCAGTTTATGAAGCATCACGTCAAAGAGCATAAGATGTACACAATGCTCCTGATGTCGGAACTGATGAGCAGTATGCTTGTAAGCTCGGTAGAACGTTTCGCTGAGATGATGGATAAGTACAACGGTATCCACGCCGTCAACATCGCAGAACGTTTCACGAACCCTATTCGAGGAGTTTATGCTCGTATGCGCAATGCTATGGAGATCCTCTACCCGGTCAAGGTCGACGATGAGGTGTTCTCTGAATGCCCGGACAAGTTCAACCTCGGCTTCGAGATTATCGGCCAGAAGGTCCTCGACTGGAAACGTGCAGAGAAAGCCCTTGCGAATGCCTGTATCCTAAACGGATTCAACCTTAATGCTGATGGTGAGTTCCTGGAGAATGAGCAGAATAATACCGGTACTCCTTGGAACGAGACCCAGACGAGAGCCTTGACTGTCGCTTATTCGAACACCTCTAACAAACAGATTGCCAGGATCCTCGGCAGAAGCGTTTACGAGCTTACAAAGCAAGCTAAGAAACTCGGATTGAAGAAATCTGAGGAGTATATTAGAGAGACTAGAATAGCTAACTTAAAACGTAAGAAAAATAAATATAACGAGGAGGTGTAATTATGGAAGATTTATCTATAGGTTCAGAAATCGTCTTGAAGGTGGTTGAAAGCGAGAAAGAAGAATGCAATGGCTGCTTTTTCGATGAGATAAGTAGCAATATCTATGAGAATGTTTGCGGCGATTTTGTCTGTAGCGCAAAATCTAGAAAAGACGGAAAGAATGTTCAATTCAAAAGAGTAAAGTGATATGGAAGAAAAGATTAACATAGATAAAATTCTAAAGGATAAGCCTGAGAAGACAATCTTGTATGACGCAATGCGTGATATTAATGTATCTCTTTATGTTGTCGAAAAACAAAATGGGGAGACCAATATCTTCTGTGATGGTATGGAGAAGTTTAAAGGATGTAGTTTTGTGTATTCTGATACAGGAGCAGATTATATATTCCGCAAAGGAATGCAACTTCTTAAACCATCCAAGGAAATGCAAGACTGGGAAAAGTTCTCGTGGAAGAGGGGTGATGTGCTTATCAGTGATTGTGGATTTGTGTGCATCTTCAAAGAATGGGCATCTGATGACTATACTAAATTCAACGGATGTTATTTTGATGGCATGCCAAATGCAGAAACGGCTAAGTATAGCAAGTTAGATAATAATACTGCCTATGGTTATATCAGAGAGCTTGAGAATAGATGTGGCGGTAAGTTAAACCTTGAAACTTTGGAAATTGAAAAGACTCAACCAGAGTTTAAAATTGGAGACATACTTTTTGTAAAATATAACAATAGAAATATAATATTTATTTTATCAAATATTAATGGCAAATTTTATAACCATAGAGTTCGTTTAGATTCAAATAAAGTTATTATAAATTATAGTGATAGTCATTTTCAAAACGAAGGTATAGAATTTATAAGATATGCCACAGAAGAAGAGAAAAAACAGCTCTTCTCAGCTCTCGAAAAGAAGGGCAAGGCTTGGGATGCTGAGAAGAAACAGATTATTGACTTGAAGCAAAAAGTCGAGCTGAAGCCATTCGATAAGGTGTTGGTTAGACATCAAAAAACAGAGGAATGGAGTGCAAATATATTTAGCCATACAGATAAGACTGATGAATATCTTGACTATATATGTGTTAATGGCAGATGGGAGTTCTGCATCCCATACATCGGTAATGAGCATTTGTTAGGTACAACTAAAGACGTGGAGGGCTAATTATGGGCAATGAGGATTTAACGAATTGCATACCTTGGTATTGCCCACCACGCTTTAAGTGTGAAGATATATAAGATGGTAAGGCGCAAAGAAGAATGCGTAGAAAGAATCAACTTAGAAAAAGAAAGGGTAGATTATGAATGATGAAAGCATAGATGTTAACATTAGTTTTATCAATACTGATTATTTCTCAATATCTGTAAGGAATGGGTATATTTCAGTTATTGGTAGAATAACCAAGTCAGAGACGGAAAATTTTATAAAGGCTCAATATTTCGAGATTAAAGAGGTATTGGATAAAAATAGTAAGAAAGGAAGATAATTATGATAGACGATAAGAAAATAGAAGAAGCTGCAAACCTTCACAGATTTGAGCTTATAGCATCTATGCATGGTAGTACTCTTGGCACTCCCATGCAATGCTTTGAAGAAGTAGTTGATACAGAAACTGACTTAATTGAAAATTCATTTATTACAGGTGCTAAGTGGGCTATTAATGAGTTATTAAATAACTTATGGCATCCTGCTAGTGAAAAGCCAAGAGAGTTCGCAGAAGTCCTTGCAGAAGCAAAAATAACAGAAAGCATTAAAACCTACATTTCTTTCAAGAGAAATGATTCTCTGTTTAAAAATTGGGATGCTTATAGTTCGGGTGCTAATATTACTCGTTGGTTGTATATTGATGATTTGTTTCCAAAAGGAGGTGAGTAATGAAAGAACTTAAAGATTTGGTTGTTGGTGATAAGGTTGTTGCTTACAACAAATATTCCTTCCGATAAGCAGAAATGTCAACCAAAGAAGCAATATGAGTTCACCATCAAAGGTGTTAAGATTATGGCAGCATCTAGGAAGGATGCTATCAAAAAGTATAATCATCGTAAAAAGTAAGCGTATGGATAAGTTATATATACCAGGAGATTTGGTAATGACAAACGGAGTGCCACTAGGTACAGCTAAAGATGTCGTTTACAGAGTAACATCATCAGACCCATCAAAGATTTTGAAGTTAGATGATGGAACGGTTCTGAAAGGTGTTGTCTGCTTAGAGAACATCGAAGGTGCGGAATTAGGAGAGAATGGCTATCTCTCAGGTGACTGCTGTGCTTGGGTTAAGGATATTGTTCCAATTCCAATTCCTATAGAGATTCTAGAAAAGAATGGGTGGAAGAAAGAGGTGATGAGCAGAGGAGTAAAGAATAGTCATTGGGTATATACAAAACCCGATATTGAAGAATATGGATATTTCCCTATCTACATAGAAAAAGGTATCGGTGATGAGTTTGATGTATATCCGTTTACTGGCAACCATGTATGTACACAAATTGCATACATTAAGTATGTTCATCAACTCCAGAACCTTCTTTTTGGCTTGAATATCAACTCAGAAATGGAGGTGTAGGTATGTTAGCAGCATTATTAATAATATTAATAGCTATAGGCATAGCATTTATGTATGTAGGCATAAGAATTTGCAGAGATTTATGGTATGTTCATATCGGACTGCTTATTTTCGTGATAGGCTTATGCTTTACTTGTATGGCTATAAAACAATTAATGGAGGTGTAGGTATGAGTACAGCAATACAAATATATTATAATTGTCCTTTCTATAAAAGAGAATGTGACGAATGTAGACATTCGGGATGATGAGAAAATGGAATGTGAGATGGCAATTCTTCAAGATAGAAAGATTTGATGTTTAACCGCCTTCGGGCATAAAATATAAAGATATGACAGAAGAAAGATTATCTAGAGCTAACGAATTAAGCAACTTTGTTAATGCTTATAAAGAAGTTATCGATAGATATTGTAATGGCATGAGTGTTAATGAAAACAGACTTGGGTGTACTCTAATAGATATAAACAAGTATGCGCCAAAAGAATCTGCCGACATAAAGAATGCTATAAAAAGGGCTTTAAATAGCATTAAGAAAGAGTTTGATGAGCTTTAGTAACTAACCATCCGCAAGGATATAAATAAATAGATTATGACAGAAGAACAGTACAAGGAAGTTATTTCTCTTGATAAGAGATTGAACAAGTTAAAAGGAGTGTATCACATATTAGATAACAATGACACTCATCTTTCTTACTATAAGAAAGGTTACTTAGGTAATCACGATAGCCTTTGTAACCTTGAAGATTTGTCTCCTATAAAGGACATCTTGGCAAAGTATGAAAACATCATACGTCTTGAAGTCAAAGGAGAAATGGAGAGTATTAAGAAACAAATTAGTGAAATTTAAATTATAGAGTATGAAATGGAATAAAGTATCTGAAAAGGAAATTCCTTTTGGAGAAGAGGTGATTGCCTTTAATGAAAAGTGGATTGATGAGGATTTTAATCCTAATGGAACACGAGTAGGTTTTATGCAAGACGATGGTTTTGTATCTGCAACTTGGAATAATGAGCAGGATTGCTATGATACATGCTATGAAGAAGGAGACGACTATTATAAGGGCGTTTCAGGTATTCCAGGAGCAGACGCATACCATAAGCAGTTTGCAAAGCCAAACATGCCAACACATTGGATGAAAATGCCTACTCATCCTTAGTAAATAACCATCATTTATAGGACATAAATATAAGTAATATGGAACAAATTTCATTAGAAAACAAAGTTAATAATACTTTGAAATGGCTCGCAAATCAAATTGCGTGTATCCAAGTATATAAAAAGTGGGACGAAGAATTTAAAAAGGAAAGTCTCAATGATGCTTGGCAAAAAGTTCAAGAACAGTTTAAGAAAGATATTGATTGGAATGCTCTTACAGAAAGCCAATGTAAGGCTTTGCATTTTGGAAGTTGGCAATCCGAAGAAGATGTTGAGGAAGAAATTTCTTGTTTACAATCTGCATTAGACAAGGGACACCTTACAAAGGAGGAATTTGATAAGAAGGTTGCCAACGAGAAAAATACTCTTGGACTTCGTTTGATTCCTCTATATCTCTATCCTTCATTGCCAATCGGTATTACCCTAACGTCTATTTGTGGAAAAGAGAGAGTTTTTGATGGCTCAAACATTGATACAGATATTAGATTTGGATGCCTTGCATGGGGTATTAAGCCGAAAAAAGATTAACTAACCACCCTCTCCTTGGCAACAGGGAGAGGGTAAAAAGAAGAAAGAAGAACTATGGATAAGAAGAAAGTTAAAGAGCTGATACAAGAAGTTATCAGCAATAATGTTGATAGCTTGGAGTTTGGAAACGATAAGCATAATGCTCCTTTAAGAAAAGCGAATAGCTTATTGCATGATGCTTTGATAGAGTTAGGAAAGTCAGACTGGGTATCTGTTGAGGATGGGTTGCCTCCTTACGGAGAAGAAGTCTTTGTAACAAGCAAGATGGCTCCTGATAATGTTTTCAAAAACAGAAGAGTGGAATGCGCAACTGTCACAAAAGATAGTAATGGCTTCATTATCTTATGGAAAGGAAGAATGGCTTCTATTACTCATTGGAAACCTATTGAAAAGTTGGAGGAATAAATCGCAAGTCTTGTGAGTTGTATGAACCAAAGTAAAAAGGGGTAGTTGCCGCTACCCCGAAAAAGATTCATTCTGCTTATACTAAGAAAGAAAAGCAAGTCCCATTTTTGGGATAGATGCGCTTTCCGTTCCTAATGATGTACTTGCAGAAAACACGAACCTTGTTGTCATTTGGATTCTTTTCCATCAAAAGTCCCTCCATCGTTTATCCAGACTTCTCTATCTGGGGGAATACTGCCCACTACAAAGCAGTACAAGAAAAAAGCCCCTAAGCGGCAACTAAGGGGCTTTGTAATCTCCTTGAACAGAGGAAGAACGGCGTGTAGTGTCGCCGATGGGGGACTATGATGTCCTAGAATCCGAGTGCAAAGGTAGTCATTTAGATGATTATATAAACAATAACAATGTTAATGTGTTTTAAATATGGTCTAATTTAGACTACTCTAAAATAATATATAAATTTATAGTTAAGTATGAATAGAATTGAAGCTAAAGAATTTTATCCTATCCTGCAAGCTTTTGCAGAAGGAAGGGTGATTGAGTGTAGAACAAAACCGAGCGCATTAAGCAAAAGCTGGCGAGGTATGAATGATTGGACGGAAATGAAAGAGATTGAGTTTTGGACCAATATTGAATACCGCATCAAGCCAGATATTAAGGCGGAAGCAAAGTACCGCCCATTTAAGAACGCAGAAGAGTGCTGGCAGGAGATGCAAAAGCACCAGCCGTTTGGGTGGATAAAGTGCAAAGAAGGATATTTCAATATCGTTTATGTTGATGACTACTGTGCAGGCATGGCAGATAATAATGGTAGTGCTATCCTGCTGGGTTCAAAAAACAGCTATCAAGACAACGCCTTTGCAGACGGCACTCCATTCGGTGTAAAAGTGGAGGAATAGTTATGGCATGGGTGACAGTTGATAAAATCGGTGAGGATAAAACTCACGAACAGAACCATTTAGATGTGGAGACTATTGGATTGGTTACTCTATATTTCATCTTCCAAAGGGAAGTATAAAGAAACTCATCGGAAGAGAATTGTCTTTTACCGATGAACCAGTCGAACTTGGATAGATAAAAAATGAGAAAGGTTACTTGTATTTGCGACACAATTATAAAGGGTGTTACGTTTGTAAAGGGCTGTGATTACAGAGTTGATTATAATCCATTTATAGGAATAATGATATATGCCCCATTCGGCTACGTAAATATCAGTAAATGGCAGATTGATAACTATTTTATTTAAAATTATAGCTTATGGAAATAGGAAATATAAAGTTCAAGGCTAAACGTATTGATGACAACACTTGGGTAGAAGGTTACTTTTATTCCGAATGTGGTAATGCCTACATCATCGAAAATCGTCAGGAAGAAAGTATGTTGAACAGAAATATCACTTATGAAGTTGACCCTTCTACCGTCTGCCAGTACACAGGGCTGGCAGATTGTGAAGGTAAAGAATTGTTTGAACACGACCTAATACATTTTGTAGGGTTTACCCATACTGCTGAAGTGATTTGGTCGGAATGTAACTATGCTTTTATGGTAGCCAGCGAGAATAAACATTCTTATTGGCTTCACGATGTTATAAAAGTTTGTAGGATAGAAAGAATTGGCAATAAATTCGATAAGGAGAAGTAGCGTATGGAAAGACAAATAACAATTAGCATAGAAGAGTATAACAAGCTCATTGATATGCACACGAAAAGAGAGGAACTTCCCGAAAAGATAGAAGTAAAGAAGTTCACATCAAAGTGGTGGAAATGGCTCAAAAGAGCATCGTATTCACTCTTTCACTACAACAAGAATGTTGAGCAACAGAAGCTTATCAAGCGTTGTATCAATGAAATGTCAAGTGTTTTACTCGATAATCTGTATGGTTATTGGAGAGGTGATTTGTCTGATTATCTCAAAGATAGAAGCAATTTAGAGTATTTTATGAGAGGTTACAAAAATGATGCCTATCGTTACGTAATGGAATGGTTAGATAAAAAGAAGTAGCGTATGAAGATTAGATTAGCAAAGAAAATAATGAAGCATAAATGTACTTTTTTAAATATAGAAGAGAAGTACAAAAAGAAAGGGTATAATGTCAAGTGGCTGCTTGCATGGGGTGCTTACAATGAGAGAAAGGTATGTCGGAATGCCTTACCATTTGACCACCGCATCACAAAGGCGATGAGTTTGGTTGAACATTGGAATGCTCGTAGGTACAGAAACGAGGCGGCAAAGTTTAATAAAAAGAATCCGTTCTGTCCGAGAGACCTTCGTCGTAGTGTAGAAAGATTAAAACAGTACAGCGTATGAATGAAGAAAAATGCTGCGGCAACTGTCATTGGTTTGGCAACGAAGACGTTTATGGTGTAGGATGGTGTAGCAATAACGAGCATGAATCATCTTGCGACAAAGTGTGTAGTCAACATGAATTTTAAACTTTAAATATAAAATGGAAAAGATTTACAGACATTTCAAAGGAGGTTATTACAGATTTATTACAGAGGTCACTAATAGTGAAACTCAGGAGAAAGAAGTTGTTTATCAGGCTCTCTATGGGGAGCGCAAGGTTTGGACTCGTCCTGCTGGTATGTTCTACGGAAATGTAAATGTTGATGGCGTGGAAATTGACAGATTCACCGAGGTTGCTGGCGTACCAGTCTTGTTTAAGAAGACAAACGAGAACGCTATCATGCCATCTAAGGCGCATGACGATGATTTCTGCTACGACTGCTATGCTGTATCTGAGAAAGAGATTGCACCTAACGTGTGGAAATACGGTCTCGGATTTGCGCTACAGATTGAAAATCGCAACAAACCTGCCGATATTTCGAGATGCTTCACGTTTCGTCCTCGTTCTTCCGTATATAAGACTGGTATGATTCTCAGTAACTGTGAAGGCACTATCGATGACCCTTATACCGGCGAGATTTCTGCCGTATTCTATCACGTTATGCCAAATATGCCGCGATACAAGGTTGGTGATAAAATCGTGCAATTTCACCTAGAAACAAGTGACAACATCATGTTTATAGAGACGGATGAATTAAACAAAACAGAGCGTGGCGATAACGGCTACGGCTCTTCTGATAAAAAGTAGCCTATGAACGTACTTACAGACGAACAGAAAAATTACATAAAGGAGCATCCGTGTGAGTCGCCAAGCAAATTGGCAAAGTTATTCGGATGCACCGTACAGACCATCTACTGGTGGCTGCATAAGGTACACGGGGATTCCTTTATCCAAAGGAAGAAGGAAGCGAAGGATGTGAGGAATCAGGCTATTCGTAATCTCTATCCAGATCTTTCTGCCACAGAGGTAGGGAAGATTCTCGGTATAACAAAGGCATCGGTCAACAACCTGGCGAGGAGGCTTGGGGTAAAGCATACAGATGAGACTACAAAACGAATACAGAAGGAGAGTGCTGCTCGGACACGTACCGATGAGGCTAATAGAAAGAGACAGGAAACACTGAGAAGGGTTCTTGCCGTTGAGAAGCTGAGAGCTGTCAGCGGTTTGCCGCAGAAGACAAAGCGTAAGTTTAAGACAGTTTCCGGCAAGTGTATGAATGCCAGAAATTATCTTTGCCGAAAGTATAACTACTTTTACGACAAGGATTATGGAGAGTTGCTTACCCTGTTCTTTGACAGCAAAACAAGAATGCTGACCGACGAACAGAAGAAATACTACGAAACGGAGTATAGTATTAAGTTCCTGCAAGCTGAAGAAGATTGAATTTCTGTGCATTATCTATAGTTTAGGGGTGGCCACACATCGCGTGCGGTCACCCCTTTTTGTTTGTAAATCAACTAATAACCAAATAAAAACATTAGAAAAAAACTAAGAACGTTTGTGCAGCTTTGATTTCCAGTATATCCAACCTAAAAATGCGAGAATGCCTATAAAAAGACAAACTGAAGCTATCTTACCTATGCTAAAGAAAGCTTTATCGATCTTTGATAGTTGTTTCTCGACATATACTTTATCTTTCGATATTTTACTTATCACTGAGCTTAAGGAGTCACACTTGCTATGATATATCGCAGCACTATCCTTGTATTCCTTAAGACTAGAAATACTATCTCTCAGTATCTGTACATCTTCCTGTGATATCTCGTGATATTCGTAGTGGAATCTGTCTTCGCCGACTTTGTTTCCGTTCGCATCGTATTTCGAAGCTGTACTATCCCTTATATGAGTCTTCTCTTTCGTTGTAGACTTCACCGATTCCTTGTAAGATACTTTATATGATTCCAGTTCCTTAATAAGCCTTGCGTTAAAGAGTGAATCCCAATTAGCCTCGTTACGTTTATCAGTGATGTATGTCTGTTTTTCTATCACACGTTCTTTCGCCTTACATCTACAGAACATTGATAGAATCAGCATTGTTACTGCAATAGCAATTACAACTCTTGTTATCTTATCAATCAGTTTCATAAGCAAGCGAATTAATTCTGTTTAGCCATCCCTTCTTGAACTTTTTGTTCTGTGGCCTGGTCTGACAGATACGGTCAATATAATCTTTTCTTTCCTGCTTGATGGTGTCGAACAGTTCTCTACCATCTCTTGCGTTAATGGCGGCGATTGTCTTCGAGCCGACAATACCATCGACAGAAACGCCAAGCACTCTCTGTGGAATCTTGATACCATAAGAACCACTGCACCAAAGCCAATCCACGAGGATGTTTGCAACATTCTGATCCTTGATGTTGTCAGCCTCCCACTTATCCCAGTAGAACTTCTTGAAGATTACACTCCATTGCACCCTGGTCATACGCTTTAAATCGTTAACTGTCTTCTTGCTGCCGAATACTGAGCGGTACGTAGCGAGAGTCACACCCATATTGGTAGCTCCACCCAAATCATCCTTATCATAAACGAAGCCACCTTCCCACTTGAGAATGAAAGGCTCCAAAATCTTACTGTTTGCCATTTTTGTTTTCCTCCTCTTTTTTATCAAACTCATTGTTGAGTCTGTCAATAATCGGCTTCCAGTAGCTAGGCAGCGCCTTTGCGAACTCGAATCTCAGAATATAGTAAATAACCCGGAATGAGATGTTCTTAGGGTACGCCTTGATGAGATTTTTAAACGCATTGCATATATACACATAGCAGAATATATACGTAAGCATCTTGATCACAAATAAAGCTTCCGTACCATCGTTGCAACCTAACATGATGCCGTATATCACATATACGATAGATACGTAAAGCAGCATTTCCAAAATTGCGTTCTTGAACTTTGATGCAGAAAAGTTCTTGCATCGTACAACACTCACACCGTCAGCTCGCATACCGCAGAAGATATTGAAGCCGAAAGCAATAACCAACGCCAAGACGAATCCTTCAGTCGGCGTGGCAAAGGCAAGTATAGCTGAAAATATAGTTACACCTATCTGCCGAATCTGTGATGAATCTAATAAATCTGTCATAATCTGTTATCCTGAATAATTAATAAAAATAAAGTTTCGGTCTTTTGATGCAAAGATAGCAAAAAAAACCGAAACTTCATTCAGAATAACGAAAAAATCAGATATTCAGATCATAATATGGCTTTCCGCCGTTTTCCAGGAAAGAAACGCATTCGTCGAAAATCTTTCTCTCGAAATCAAGCGTGTTGATTTTCGGGAACCACTTCTTAATCTTTCCGGCGTTGCGTTTTACCATTTCACCCCAAAGAACGCACCAGTCTTCGAGATTGATGTTGTCGTTCTTAACCTCATGCCAATAATCCTTGGCAACGTCTTTAGTATGAAGCTGCTCAATGAGACAAAGGTGCATATCTGCCATTTCTTCGTCATAATGACACGCGCCAATCTCTCCCTTGACCTGCTTCATCATATCAAGCATTACGTTGTCATTCATTCCAACTTCGCAACAATCTGCCATGATCGTAACACAGTTCTTGATAGACTGCATGTCATTGCTAGCTATAATGTCTTCGAATACCTTTTTCATAACCGTATGTTTTTAGTGTTACTTCAGAAAATAATCTCTGATGTCGTATACGCCATCCTTGTCCTTCAGGAGATCAAGTGCGAGGCTATGTGCATACTTAACCAGATGCTCAGTGCCAATGTCCTTTACGTCATCCTTTCCGAGTATCTTGGCAATAGTGCATCCATGGTCGCTTACAACCTGATTCATAGCAACGTAAAGAGCATAGTCGTTATAGTAAGGCTTCTCCTCTGTCGCAAGCCCTAGACCAGTCATAGCATTGAGCCATGTCTGCATATCCCAAGTGGCAGGTGGATTCATTCCGTTTACAATCTCAGAAGCCTCCTTCTTGGTGAGATAGTTCTTCCACTTGATAGCGCACAGCTTATCAAGATACTCTTGCGCCAACTCTGGGTGCTTTGCTGCCATATCCTTCATCATGCAACGCATCGTATTTCCGAATACGTGCATATACTTCACGTTTGCTGATGATGCCATCATTCCATACAGCTCATCGAACTTACTCATAATGTCTTTTGCTTCCATATCTTATATATTTTAACCTATTATCAAATCTTTCAACTCTACAAAGTCATCCTCTGTGAAGTTGATGCTTCGCTTGCTTCCAAAGAGGATAGCAGTGGCAATTCCATCTGGCAGGTCAATAGACACAACTCCTTTGTCGATATGTCCGTGAATAAAACCTACATCGAATTTGTAATCTTCCACGGATTTTAGCATCTGCATCATATCTTCAAATATCGTGTTGGCATCTATGTTGCCGTCTTCATCGGCAATAAATAGGGTAGCGTTGTCAATGCTCTTTCCCCAACTATCCTTGTGTTTTGCGATGATGTTATGTGAAGCTCGTTTCATGTACACAGAAGGGATAGCCAGTGCTGGGTTCTCCTTAACCATGTCGCTAATTCTTGCGTCTGCCCACAGATCCAATGATGTAAGCAGCTTTTCTTTCAATTCTGTTACGTTCATTTCTTAGTTCCTCCCTTCTTTGTCCCTTGAACCATAGCGAGATACTCTTGCCAAGTTTTGTCACTATGATTTGTCATGTAGTCGTTAAGCATAGCTGTTTTCTGTTCTTCTGCTTGCGCTACTTCTTTTCTCAATCGTTGCATCAAAGACAAATGTTTCTTCAATGCCTCTTGCCCTTGTTGAGTACTCTCAATGCGAGGACGTATGATGCGCAATTCCTCGTCTTGCACTAGCTTAGACACATATTGCAAGCTATTGACATATTCTTGATTCTGCATCAAGTACTGACGTTGTGCGCCTGTCAGATTGTCCTCAATCTTATCAATCTCATCCCATAAAGGGGTGGCGGATTGCTGTGCTTGCATATTGATAGATGCTCGCTTCTGTTGTATTGCCTCATACATCTTCTGTAGCTCGGCATCCATCATTGGCGGCTGTTGTTGACTTGTGCCCATATCCAATAATGGGCTGTTTCCGAAATTCATCATAATCAATATCTTTAAGTTGGTGATATATTATAGAGAGGTGAGAGGGCATCCACCAACGAGGGCAAACACCCCTCACCAACTCATTTTTTCTTAGTCTTTTTTACTGACTTTCTTGCTCTGTTACGCTCCTGTAGTGGGCGTGGAAGGAGCAGTGCCGTTACAGCAATAGCTGCCGTAACCAGTAATTACTGGCGTAGAAGGGAGCACAAGCTGACCATCAATCTTGCGGCAGCACTTCTCGTTCACATAAGCCATCATTAACTTCTCCTTGTAAGGAGTGAGGGCTTCCATAACGGCTACCTTCTTGTCAAGGTCGCAATACTTTGCTTGCAACGCATCGTACTGGTCTCTCTGATTCTTGTACAAACCGAAGTCTGCATCAATCTGAGACTTGTACAAACCAAACTCAGCCTGCATTGCACGGCGGTTCTCAGCGTTGATAGCATCTACCTGCGACTTGTAAAGACCGAACTTCTCTGCGATGTCAGTCTCACGCATAGCGTAGAACTTGTTAGCGGTGTCGAGCTTCAAACCGAACATGTCGGTAAGCAGCTTAACCTCATCAGCGCATTCCTTCTCCATTACCTCAAGGGCTGTAGGAGCAGTATTACTTGCAGTCATACCACCATAGGTGTTGATATTCACATTATCTGGCATACCATTACCAAGTGAACCAAACACACCACGACCATTGCCGTTGAGTAAAGCTAAAGCCAAGCCACCGATGCCAATTCCGAGGGCTGTTCCTGCCAAACCCTTGCTGGCATACTCCTTCTTACCATCTTCGTAGATTTTCTTCTCTACGACTTTTGCATCTGTCATTTCCATAATACAATCTTTTGAAATCCTTAATATTAACTAACACTATGTAATCGATTACGGATGCAAAGGTACAAAGAATAGTGGAGAGCAAATATAACTCTATCACACTTTCTTTTAGCGGTTGATTATCAGAGATTTAAGGTGATAGGAGGTAATATCATAAATAACAAAAAAGAGAGGCAATCACTTACCTCTCTTACTCAACTTGTAAGGAATACTTACATGTCCAACTATTATTTTCTTTTCTTTTTAATGAAGTGCAGAATATCCCACTTCTTCCAATATCGCGTGTGCCCACGCTTTTTACACTCGCCGTTCGGGATTTCACCCCTAGCCACCATTCTGTTAAGGGTAGCATCAGAAACATGCAACTTCTCTTTGACTTCCTCAGTGCTCATCATTGGGT